>Ga0299906_10000168_pt1 | contig 66525 bp, 52 predicted proteins | sample RVTome_14_FD_200259 | JGI IMG/M metagenome (GOLD analysis project Ga0299906, IMG submission 200259) | Soil microbial communities from uranium-contaminated site in the Upper Colorado River Basin, Wyoming, United States - RVT145D125 (version 2) ...
GATTCAGCGTCTGCATGCCTTCATCCGGAGCTGGAATGAAGAAGCGCGGCCATTCAAGTGGGTGAAGACAGCCGAGGAGATCCTGGCCAAGGCCGTTAGATAGCTATTTGCGGGACTGAACACTAGTCCCACCCTTGGCGGGATACGAGTACGCGTTCGGCAGGACGACTTTTCGTTCATAGAAAGAGAGTTTCCCCTACGAATCGAGAATAAACTGGTCATTGTCCCCGTGGAGCCACAGGAGCAACCACTACCCGAACCTGCTTCCACGACTGGAACTTCCGTAGCTCCCTCTATCGCTTTTCTGACTGAATGGAAGACAGGCGACCAGGTCAAGATCGAGGATCTCCTGCTGCGGTTCGAGATTCAAGTAGCGGCCGGTACCTTTCTAAGTAGCGTCCATCTCGAGCATCGGACTGACGAGGAAGTACGTGACCTCGTCCTCGGTCTACCCGTCTCGACGCAATCAATCGCTGGTCGGGTCGTCGAGACCTACGAGGTCCCGGTGGATCTCGCCTACGGTCCCAATCACTTGACCGTCACCGCGATGTTGAAAGGTGACCGTCCAAGCCGCCGCAGGCTCTCTCTCAATCGTATCCCTGATGTGGGACGTTGGTGGGTCGTAGCAATTGGAGTCGGCGAATACAAGGACGAGAGGATCCGTGATCTTGACTTCGCCCGCCAGGATAGCCAGGCCATTCACGACTACTACCGCAACACGTTCAAGCTGCCACCGGAGCAGCTTTTCCTGGTACAGGACGAGCAGGCCACCTATCGGCAGATCATGGAGCTTCTCGGCGAGACCCTGCCCCAACGAGCAGGGCCAGACGACACCGTCATACTTTTCTTCGCCGGCCATGGCATGATAGAGCGTGATCTGAGCAGCGTGGATGCTGACGGCTTATCAAAATACCTTGTGCCATGGGACGCAGATCCTAAACACTTGTTCAGCACGGGGATCAACATGGACATTGTGGGTCGTATCTTTGCACGACTTGCTGCTGGGAGCGTCATCGTGCTAGCAGATACCTGTTTCAGCGGCGCAGCAGGTGGGCGTACGGTTGAGCTCCAAACGTCCATTCGCTCGTCGCTCACCGACGATTTCCTTGATCGCGTAGTGAGCGGTCAAGGACGCTTGATCCTTACAGCCAGTGGGGCAAACGAGGTGGCTGAGGAGCGCGCTTCGCTCGGCCACGGCGTTTTCACCCACCACATACTACAAGGCCTTGAAGGACAGGCCGACGAGGACTGTGACGGTTTCATCACATCACGCGAGCTTTATAGTTATGTGTTCCGACAAGTTAGTCAGGAAACGGAGGGAAGACAGAATCCTACGCAAAGACAGTCTGGCGTCCAGATCGGCGAAGTTGTCGTTGGACAATCTCGGCAACGATGCACTTTGAATGAATAGTCAAAGCAGTCGTTCCAATTCCCTTCGAAGGCTACTGGCCTTGATCTCGTCACCAAGCCGTTCGTATAGCAACAGGGCCTCGCGAAGCCATGGGACGGATTGTTCGTGCTTTATGGCTGCATGTCCCAGCCCGGCGGATGCTGCCGCCTCTGTTTCGAGATCTTCATACTTCCGCGCGAGCTTTCGTGCATTCTCGTAACGTTCAGCCGCGCCGTATTGAAAGCCAAGCCCAAGCGCCAGGTGTGCGCCCCAAAGCTCGACTGATGCACTATTGAGTTCAGGAAGAATCGAATCAAGGATTGCCAGCGCCTCATCCCGAAGACTCTGATGCGCGAGATAGAGGGCGTGAGCGAGCTCTTGCTCTAATGTCCCGTCCTGAAACTGCGCGAGGAGCGCTGTCTCCCCTTCAGCCACCTTCGAGCGTATGTCTTCTCGTATAACGTTGAATGGAGTCGTTGGCTCCACAAAAACCGACCCTCCAAAGGATCGCACTTGGACTCGGTATGGCAACTCCGGTTTGAGGAATCCCGGAGGCATCGGCTGCTCGAATCCGTCGACCAGCACGGGGCCCCAGATGATCTGGTTACCCAAGCTCACTTGAACTTCGTATTCCTGCTCTCCAAACGATTCCCAGCGAATCGACGGGCACAGCTCACGGATTGAACCTCGTGGGGAGCGGATGCGTTCCGACTCCTCCGTACTTCGGGTGTTGATCGCGAGGCCCTCCGGCGCCTGCGACACGGATGCCGTTGGCTTATTGCAGCCCTGCGAGACGTCACTGCGCTCACCTCGTGTGGGCTGCCATGTAGTCTCGAAGTCTGTGCAGAGAATCGTCGCCTTGGCGTCAGAAGCCAGTCTCACTTGATCCTTGATCTCAAGTCGCGTACCTGCTGTCACGGGATGGAAGCCGCTCCAACCTACTCTCTTGAGCTCCACGTTTCCTTCACTCGCGATGAGATAACCAGTCAGCACGGGTCTGTGGTTTTCTGCCGCCGATACTGCAACGAAAGGAAAGGCTCCAATTGCAAACGCGAGAATTCTGTGTCTCACTGACCTCCTCCTTCATCGTGGCGAGCCAGGAAAGCTTTCGCCTGGCCTAGCCAGAGGTCCTGTTCGGGAAGTAGGGGAACAACCTCAAGACATCCCTCCCATTCTCTCAGAGCACGGTCCGGCTGCTCGCGAGCCGTGTAAAACCGCCCGAGCAGGCAATGCGCCGGGGCCTCATCGGGAAGAAGCTCGACTGCCGCGTCCAAGTGGTCGCGGGCTTCATTGAATCGTTGCTGCTCCAGCCGTGCCCAGCCTAGATTCTTGAGTAGATCGTAACGGATCTTGCCATCGAGGTCACCGGTCCGTTCCCAGGCGCGCAGCAGTACCGAAATGGCCTGCTCGGGCTCGTCCTCGAGCAAGAACAAACGGCCGAGGTTGTTGGCGGCATGGATCTGCCCTGCTGCAAGGGCAATCTGGTAGTGGGCCTTGGCGAGGTCCGGACGGAGCAAATCCTCGTAAACGGATCCAAGGTTGGAGTGAGCAAGGGCGTTCGACGGGTCGAGCCGTACGGCCCGCTGCAAAGCAGCTTCGGCCTCTGCCAGCCGCCCTCTCTGAACGGCAAGGGCACCGCGGTCGTTATAGCCGCGGGAGATCATGGGTCTCTGGAACCAGATTCCGGCAACAGCAGTAAAACAGACAGCGGTGACTATCAGAGCGGTAACCCTGCGCAACGTGGTCGGGTGTGCTTGCAAGCTTTGAGAGAGAACGCTGCCACCCGAGAATGTAGCCAGAAGAGCTGGTGCGATTACGAAGAGCGCTCCGCGGAGATCGATGCCGTCGAAGCTGAAGCAGCGCACAAGGTCGGTGACAAAGCTGAGGGTCGCCACCGTCAGGAGGAGAGTCAGGATGTTGAACAGTCTGCCCAGGCGGTTCTGCCCTTTGGCCTTGGGGTACCACCACCACGCTGAGAGCGAGGGCGAGAAGCGCTTGCGCCACGCCGCGATCTCCTCGACCTTAGCGAGGTGCGGCTCCAACTCGGCGAGCGCAGCGTCGGCGTCGAGGATCTCTTGTGCTTCCCGTCCGTCGGTGAGCTCGCCGTCGACGTAGCGTTTAGCGATTGCGTCACGAAGGAGGAGGCAGTTGAGCACCTCACGGGGGGCCAAGGCATCGGCCGCGGTGGCCAAACGGTGTACGGCCTGCGGATAGGGCGTTGAGGGTTGTAGCGGCATCGCCTCTGGCGAGAGTGGGTCTTTTTACACCGGATCACCGTCGATAACCGAGTAGACATCTTCGCCCTCTTCCGTCCAACAATCAAAAGCCAGGGCGAGCGTCGGTGCGTCGTCTTCGCTCATCTCGAGCTCGATTTCGGCGAGTCGGCGTGCCAGATCCAGCAGTTGTCGGAACTCGTTCCGTGCTCGAGCCAGCCCGGGGTTAGGGCCACTCCCGGTGGCCTCCACGCCTGCAAGTCTACCTCCGCTCCTCCCGTTCTCTGGTCATGATACTACACGCGGTCGGCGACGGAGACCCTCGCGGTCCCCCGGCTTTAAGGGCTCCGGAGGGCAGGGACGTGGGCGCCGAAGCCACGTGCTCGGCGACATGGTTGAGGTCTGCCCGGCGCTCGAGGGGGCTTCGCGTCAGACCTCGGAGCCGCGGCTGCGCAGGGGAGCCGGGGCCGACAGGTCGAGGCGGCGGCCGAAGCGGCGCACGAGGACTCCGGCCTCGACCCGCAGCCAGACCGCCAGGCCCTGGAGGAGCGGGCGCACCGAGGCGCGGCCGAGACCGAAGGAGCGGGCGTACAGACGCCAGCCGGCGTTGCGGCGGCCGTAGGTCCCGAGCTGGCGGCGGGCACGCGCCAGGGTCACCAGGCGGCGGTTGAGCGCCCGCATGAGGTAGAAGGCGATGGTGGCGTTGCGGCCCTCGAGCCCGAAGATCGGGTTGCGCATCGACTCGATCTGACGGTAGATCGGCGAGACGACCCCCAGGTAGTAGCCCGCCGTGTCGACGAGGAAGGCGCAGCCGAGGAGCTCGGCGTCGCCCATCAGCTCGTATTTGTCGACGTAGAGGGCCTCGAGCCAGCGGCGGATCGAGCGCACGAAGACGTCGTTGTGGCGGGCCACCCGGGCGTCGAGCGCCGCCTCGTCGAGGCGGCCGGCGAGGTCGGCCTCGACCAGCTCGGCGGTGGCGAAGGCGGTGATCGCGCAGTGGTCGAGGCCGGGGCTGTAGTAAGGGTCGAGGAACGAGGCCGCGTCGCCGACGAGCGCCCAGCCGCGGCCCATGTACTGCGTCGAGCGGTACGGCAGGTGGGCGTAGGAGCGCCCGTCCTCGGCGTCCATCGTCGCCTCGGCGAGCAGCTCGCGCAGCCCCGGCCAGGTGGTCACGAAGCGGTGGTAGCGCTCGAGCCTCGTCCCCTCTCCCGGCAGGTCGAAGAGCCGCTTGTCGTAGACGATGCCGACCGAGGTGTCGCCGTCGGAGAGGGGGATCGCCCAGCACCACCAGCCGTAGTCGCAGAAGTGGTTGGTGCCCAGGCGCCGGGCGGCGAGGATCTGCGGCATCCGCGGGCTGCGCGGATCGGCGCCGGCGAAGCCCGCCCCGTCGACGTCGGCGACCCCGTGCCAGCGCGCCCACACCGCCGCCGTGGGGTGCTCCTCCACCCGCTCCTGGACGCGCAGCCGGCGGGCGAGGAAGGCGTGGCGGCCCGAGCCGTCGACGACCCAGCGGGCGCGCACCTCTCGCGTGACGCCGGCGGCGTCCTCGATCGACAGGGTGCTCTCCGGCCAGCCGAGCTCGACCGCGGCGATCGTCGCCGGCCGCTCGACCTCGCAGCCCTCGGCGGCAGCGAGGGCGAGGAGGTGCTCGTCCATGAGGGAACGGTCGAGCTGGAAGGCCGGCACCCGCGGCACCTCGTAGGGTCCGATCTCGGACATGTCGGCGAGGCGGCAGTCCGGGCCGTCGGCGAACCAGTAGCGAAGGCCGTGCTTGGGGAGCTGCTCGCGCGACAGGAACTCGTAGAGGCCGAGGACGCGGTGGAGGAAGCAGGCCGAGACCTCGACCGTCGCTTCCCCGACTTTGCGGTCGAAGCGCGCCGCCTTCTCGACGACGAGGATCCGCGCGCTCGGCCGCCAGCGCTTCAAGAGGAGCGCGAAGCTGGCGCCCGAGAAGGCGCCGCCGATCACCACGATGTCGTAGCGGTCGCAGTCCGCCGGTCCGGTGCTTGATTGGACGTGGTGCAACACGGTCTCCTCGCCGGTCAACGGTCGGGCAGTATATCACCCGGCGGCCCGGCCGGGACGGGCGGCGGGAAGGGCGTGGACCACCGGGCGGGCAGGGCGCTAACGGTCGCGCTCGGGGACGCTGACCCGCCCGGCCACCCCCTCGTGGCGGATCCCGCCCGAGCCGTCGCGGCGGACGGTGAAGTCGCCGCCGACCTCGCGCACGGAAATGCCGCCCGAGCCGTCGGCGCGCACCAGCACGTCGCCGTCGACCTCGGCGACGTCGATCTCGCCGGAGCCGTCCTCCTCGATCACCACGGACCCGGCGCGGTTCACGTCGATCTCGCCGGAGCCGTCCTCGATGCGCACCTCGCCGCCGACGCCGCGCACCCGGATCCCGCCGGAGCCGTCGTCGATCACGAGGTCGCCGGCGACCTCCTCGACGTCGATCTCGCCGGAGCCGTCCACGATCTCGAGGGAGGCCACCTTCCGCGCCCGCAGGCTGCCGCTGCCGTCGTCGATCTTGACGGCCAGGCCGGCCGGCACGGCGATCTCCAGGTCGAGGCGCGCCTCGCCCCAGACGCGCCCGTCGGGGATCTCGGCGATCACCGTCACGCGGTCGCCGCTCCTGCGGGTGACGATCCGGACGTCGTCGAGATCGCCTTCGCGCGAGGCGCAGGCGGTGCCCCGGACCTCCACCTGGCTCAGACCGTCACGGCCTTCGACCTCGAGGCTGCCGGCGCCGGCCTCGATCTCGATCAGCCGCGCGCCGGCGGCGTCGACGAAGGCCTCGCGGTCGGCCGTGTGGTCGCAATCGGCATGACCAGTGCCGGCGACGAGGGCGAGGGCGAGAGCTATGGACGAGAGCTGCGAGAGCTTCCGAGACGTCATGGCCGTTCTCCTTCTTGTTGGTGGCGAACCGAGCCGCGGATCCGGAGATAGAATCTCACGGACCGGCTTGACCGCATACCCTACCTACGGCGTGAGCCCCTCTGTAATTACGAGAAGGCCGCGCCGCGATCGCGCCCGACGGAGCCGCCATGCTGGAGCGTCTGTTTCGTCTCGAAGAGCGTCGGACCACGGTCGCCACCGAGCTTCGCGCCGGCCTGGTGACCTTCCTGACGATGGCCTACATCCTCTTCGTCAACGCCGACATCCTCTCCAAGGCCGGGATGCCGGCGGCGGACGTGGTGCTGGCGACGGCGCTCGCCTCGGCCGTCGCCACGCTGGTGATGGGGCTCTACGCCAACTTCCCCTTCGCCCTGGCGCCGGGCATGGGCCTCAACGCCTTCTTCGCCTTCGGCGTGGTCGTCGGCCTGGGCGTCTCCTGGCAGGTGGCCCTGGCGGCGGTCTTCGTCGAGGGGCTGCTCTTCCTGGCGCTCTCCCTGACCGGCCTGCGCTCGGCGCTGCTCGACGCCATCCCGCGCCCGATCAAGCTCGGCACCACGGCCGGGATCGGCCTCTTCCTCGCCCTGATCGGCTTCGAGAACGCCGGGCTGGTGGTCGCCGACCCGGCCACCCTGGTGCGGCTGGGCGAGGTTCGCGAGCCGTTGCCGGCCCTGGCGCTGGCCGGCCTCCTGGCGGCGGCGGCGCTGCTCGCCCTCGAGGTGCGCGGCGGCCTGCTGGTGACCATCCTCGGCGTCGCGGCGGTGGCCTGGGTGACGGGCCTGGCGCCGGCGCCCGAGTCGCTGCTGAGCCTGCCGCAGTTGCCGCGCGAGACCCTCGCCGCTTTCGACTTCGGCGAGCTGCTCTCGGGCACGATGGTGACGGTCGTCCTCGCCTTCCTCTTCGTGGACCTCCTCGACACCGCCGGCACGCTCCTCGGCGTCGGCCAGCTCGCCGGTTTCGTGGACGAGGAGGGGCGCTTCCCGGGCTCGGAGCGCGCCTTCGTCGCCGACGCCGTGGGCACCACCGTGGGGGCGCTGCTCGGCACCAGCACGGTGACGACCTACGTGGAGTCGGCCACCGGGGTCGAGGAGGGGGGACGCACGGGTCTCACCGCGGTGGCCACGGCTGCGCTCTTCCTGCTGGCGCTCTTCTTCACGCCGGTCTTCACCGCGGTTCCGGCGGCGGCCACGGCGCCGGCGCTGGTGGTGGTCGGGGCGATGATGATGCGCGGCGTCGGCGGCGTCGACTGGCGGCGTCTCGACGAGGCGGTGCCCGCCTTCCTGACGCTGACCGTGATGCCCTTCACCTACTCGATCGCCAACGGGCTGGCGATCGGCGTCGTCTCCTGGGTGGCGATCAAGGTGCTGACCGGCAAGGCGCGCGAGGTCGGGGCCTTGATGTGGGTGCTGGCGCCGGTGCTCGTCGTCTACTACGCCTTCCTCCGGGCGGCGTGACGCGGCGCCGCGGATAGCTTTATCGGAATAGATCAATTTACTTCGGGCGACTTGACGTCGCCCCCGACTTCCACTATTCTACCAACTGGTCGGTAGACCCGGGGGAGTGCTCCTCTCCGGCCGCAGCGGCGGCCGTCTCCCCCGGGCCCCGGCTGAGGAAAGCCCTACAAATCTCGACCCTGGCGAGACGATCGGCCGGCGATCGACCAGGCGAGGTGTGCCCGAAGACGTGACCCGCCAGGGTCACGGAAGCGAGGAGAAGGAGCGTGCCATGGAGAAGTTGACGCGAAGCGCATCGACGGTCTGGAAAACGTTGCTCGGGGTTCTGGCGTCGGGTTGCCTGCTGCTGGCGGGGGCGGCGCGGGAGGGCGCGGGTGCAGCGGCGAGGGCGAGCGTCATCGTCCAGGGCCGCGACGCGGCGGCGCTCGCCGACCACGTCCGCGCCGGCGGCGGCGAGGTCACCCACGAGCTCGGGATCATCGGCGCGGTGGCGGCCCGCCTGACGCCGGCGCAGCGGCAATCGCTGGAGCGCCGCTGCGCCGGCTGCCGCTTCTACGACGACCGGACGGTGGCCGGCGCCGGCGGCGCGGCGTCCGACGCCGTGGCGCTCGGCATCCTGGCGCCCGACACCGCCGTGCCGCGGCAGGTCGGGGCGCCGGCGCTGTGGGCGCGCGGCGTCACCGGCGCCGGCGTCGCGATCGCCGTGGTCGACACGTCGGCGTCGTTCTTCCTGCCGGGCCTGTGGGGAGACCGGAATGACGGCTGGCGGGTACACGCGTACTACGACGCGATCGCCGACGTCCTCTGCCGCGTCCGGCAACGCGAGCCGGGGTGTCCCATGGACGACCACGGCCACGGCACCCACGTCGCCGGCGTCGCCCTCAGCAGTGCCGTGACCGCCTCCGGCGACTACGCCGGCGTCGCCCCGGACGCCGGCCTGGTGGTGGTGCGCGCCCTCGACGAGCGGGGCCGCGGCACCTACGCCGACGTCATCCGTGGCATCGATTGGGTGGTGCGGCACCGCGTCGAGCACGGCATCGGCGTGCTCAACCTGTCGTTCAGCGCGGCGCCGCGGTCGTACTACTGGGACGACCCCTTGAACCAGGCGGTGATGGCGGCCTGGCAGGCGGGCATCGTGGTGGTGACGTCGGCCGGCAACACCGGTCCCGATCCGATGACGATCGGCGTGCCGGGCAACGTGCCCTACGTGATCACCGTCGGCGCTCTGGCGGACGCGTCCACCCCCGACGACCCCGACGACGACTATCTTCTGTCCTACTCGGCCAGCGGCCCGACCGTCGAAGGATTCGTCAAGCCGGAGCTGGTCGCCCCCGGCGACCTCGTGGTCTCCACGATGAGCCCGGCCGCCGCGCTCTACAAGGACTATCCGGAGTACCGGGCGGGCCGCTGGCATTTCCGGATGAGCGGCACCTCGCAGGCCGCCGCCGCGGTCAGCGGCGTCGCGGCGCTGATGCTCCAGGTGCGGCCGGAGCTGACGCCGGACGACGTCAAGTGCCGCCTGATGGCCGCGGCGCGCCCGGCCGTCGATCCGGTCGCCGGCCAGCTCGCCTACGCCGTCTTCCAGCAGGGCGCCGGCGCGGTGGACGCCCAAGCCGCCGTCCTCTCGACCCTCAGCGGCTGCGCCAACGCAGGGCTCGACGTCGGCAAGGACCTGGCGGACGGCGAGCACTACGCCGGTCCGGCGCGTGTCGACGCCGAAGGCCGTTTCTACGTCCCCGGCGTGGGCTACGCCTGGGACGGTCTCTACGAGCCGGCCGGCGGGCCGTGGACCGACGGCTGGCCCTGGGTCGACGCCTGGCTCCAAGGCGACGGCTGGCCCTGGGTCGACGCCGTCCGCTGGACCGACGACGTCGACTTGCACGAGGAAAGCCTGGTCGACGGCGTGCCCTGGGTCGACGGGGTGCCCTGGGTCGACGGGGTGCCCTGGGTCGACGGGGTGCCCTGGGTCGACGGGGTGCCCGGAGGCTTCAGTCGCTGACGGCTGGGGATCGGCGTCGAGCCGTCGTCCGGCCCGAGTCGGCGGCCTGCTCTTCTCGATCGGCGACGAGCGCCCCTGTTCGTCCGCCCTTTCGCAGCGTTCCGGAGTATGGCAAGATGGAGCCGTGCCATGAGGTCGAGGACGTTTCAGCGACGGCCCGCCGCCATCCTGCTCAGCGCCTTGTGGCTGATGGCGGCGGCGCCGTGGGTCGGCCTTACGCTCGAGCAAGCCCTGCTGAGGCTGCAGGAGGCTGGCCTGCCGGTGATCTTCACCGACGAGCTCGTGCGCCCGCGGATGCGGGTCGGGCGCGAGCCCGCCGCCGCCGATCCCCGGCGCGTCCTCGACGAGCTCCTCGCGCCCCACGGCCTCGCGGCGCGCGAGAGCGTGGGCGGCCGAATCGTGGTCGTTCGCGCGCCGCGGCCCGCGGCGCACGAAGCGACCGCCCAGCGGCCGCCCGAGGCCGTGGAGATGGTCGTCACCGAGAGGATCGACGTCACCTCTCACCCGCCCTGGATCCTCGGCGAGGAGGTGTCGGCGATCGAGCTCGGGCGCGACGAGGCCCTGTCCTTGCCCCGTCTCGGCGACGACGTGCTCCGCGGCCTGACGCTCCTGCCCGGCACCGCCGGCGACGACGGCTCGGCGCGCTTCAACTTGCGCGGCGGGCGCGCCGACGAGGTGATGGTGCGGCTCGACGGTCTCGAGATCCTCGAGCCCTTCCACCTCCGGGACTTCAACCAGGCCTTGAGCGTCGTGTCGCCGGCGACGCTCGGCGAGGTGAGGCTGCAATCGGGGGGCTTTGCCGCGGAGCACGGCGGCCGGATGAGCGGCATCCTCGACCTGACCTCGCTGGAGCCGAGCTGGCGCCGCCGCGGCGAGCTCGGCCTGACGCTGCTGAACGCCCAGGCCGCCGGCTCGGGCACCTTCCACGAGGAGCGCGGACGCTGGCTGGCGTCGCTGCGCGGCGGCTCGCTCGAGCTGCCCTTCGAGCTCGCCGGCGAGGAGGAGAACCCCAGGTTCTGGGACGCCTTCGGCAAGGTCGACCGGCAGCTCGGTGCCGGGCACGACCTGCGCCTCAACGCGCTCCTCTCGCGCGACACCCTCGACTTCGCCGAGCTCGACGACGATCGGCGCTTCGACACCCTCTACGACGGCACCTACGCGTGGCTGACCCACGAGACCGTGCTGACGCCGCGCCTCTTCGTGGCCTCGCGGGCCTCTTTCAGCCGCTTCGAGCGCGACCGCCACGGCCGCGAGGCGGCTGCCGGCGGGGGCTTCGAGCTCGCCGACGCGCGCTCTCTCGACGCCGCCGGCCTTGCTCAGAGCTGGAGCCGCAGCCTCGGCGGCGGGGCTCTGAAGTGGGGCTTCGACGCCCGCGCCCTCGACGCGCACTACGACTACGGCGCCGCCTGGGACCTCGGCGAGGCGCTGGCGGCCGTACGCCATCAGGGTCCGGCGGGGAGCTTCGGGTTCCACGAGCGATTCCGCGGCGAGCAATACGGCCTCTACGCCGCCGGCCGCCTGGCCGCGGGCCGCTGGACGGTGGAGCCCGGCGCGCGCTTCGACGCCAACTCGATCGTCGACGACGACGAGCGGGTGAGCCCGCGGCTCAACGTGGCCTGGGCGCCGGGCGAGCGCAGCCGCCTGCGCCTCGCCTGGGGCTACTTCTACCAGAGCCCGCGTCTCTACGAGCTGCAGGTGGAGGACGGCGTGACCGAGTTCGGGCGCCCCGAGCGCGCCGAGCACCGGATCCTCGGCTTCGACCACGTCTTCGGCCGCCGCCTGACCCTGCGCGCCGAGCTCTACGAGCGCCTGGTCCGCGATCCGCGGGTCCGCTTCGAGAACCTCTACGAGCCACTCAGCATCGTGCCCGAGCTCGAGCCCGACCGCGTGCGCGTGGCTCCGGAGAGCAGTCGCGCCCGCGGCGTCGAGCTTCTCCTGGGCGCCGCCGGCAAGAACGTCGACTGGTTCGTGAGCTACAGCTTTTCCCGGATCGAGGACCGCATCGCCGGCCATGACGTGCCGCGCAGCGTCGACCAGCCTCACGCCCTGGGCCTCGAGCTGACCTGGCGCGCGCCGTGGCGCTGGCTGGTCAGCATCGGGTGGCACTACCACAGCGGCTGGCCGACCACCGCCCTGACCGCCCAGCTCGAAGGCGGCGGCGAGGTCGTGCCGATGCTCGGCCCGCTCTACGGCGAACGGCTTCCGGACCACCGGCGGCTCGACCTGCGGGCGAGCCGCGGCTTTCACCTGCGCCGCGGCGAGCTGGAGCTCTTCGTGGAGGTCCAGAACCTGGCGAGCGACTCCAACGTCCGCGGCTACGACGTCGAGCTCGAGGCGCGCGTCGACGGCACGGTGGACGTCGGGAGGGACGCGAAGTCCTGGGGCCGGCTGTTGCCCAACGTCGGCCTGACCTGGCGCTTCTGAGCGAGCAGACGCCGGCGGGCGAGCCGCAGCAGCTCGGGCAGCACGACCACCGAGAGCGCCAGGGCAGACGCCACGCCGATGGTCAGGGCGAGGGCGACCGCCATCGTGTCCGCCGCCGTCAACGTGCCCCGGGCGTCGACCTTCACGTCGACGACCTTGGCGACCCGGAGGAAGGCGAAGCTGGGGTTCTCGAGGCCGACCGGAGGGGGAGGAGTCCTTCGGACTTTTTCGGGGCGGGCGATCAGTTCCCGGAGCCGCCGGCCCGGGCGATCACGAGCGTTCCGCCGGTCGTGCGGTAGTCGAGGCCGGAGCTCGGCAGCACCACCTCGGGGGCCTCGGCCGCCGTGAGGCCGGCGATCGAGCCGTGGGCGATGATCTCTCGCGTCTCGCGCTCGAGCTCCGGGTCGGCGAAGCGCAGCCGCCAGCCGGTCTCGCGCGTGACCCAGGCGAGGAACTCGCGCACCGAGCGGCCCTCGAGCTCGAAGGGAGGCGACGCGCGCAGCACCCAATCCCAGGGCGCGCCGTGGGCGCTCACGGCGGCGCGCTCCAGGGTGCCGTCGGAGCGCGCCGTCACCGTGGTGCCGGCGGGCGCCGCCACGGTCTCGTCCCCGAGCTCGAGACGCACCTCGCCCTCGCGGACCTGCACGCTCCAGGCGCCGTCCAGGAGCCGCACCTCGAATTGGGTGCCGACGTCGCGGGCGACCCCGAAGCGCGTCTTCACCGCCAGGTCCTGCGAGCCGCCCCCCGAGTCCAGGTAGACGGCGCCGCGGCGCAGCGCCAGCACCGCCGCGCTCTCGAGCTCGAGCCGCGTCGCCACGTCGAGGCGCACCGCCTCGCCGCCGGCCAGCCGCAGCGCCACGCGCTCGCCGGGGCCGGTCTCCACCGCCGCGCCCGCGCTCAGGGCGTCGCCCGTCTTGAGCGTCCCGCCCGGAGGGCCGAACAGACCCTCCACCGTGGCGATCACCGGCGGCGCGCCGACCCTGGCCGGGCCGAAGCGGTAGCCGAGGAAGGCGGAGACGCCGGCCACCAGCAGCAGGGCCGCTGCCAGCGCCCAGGGCGACCAGCGGCGGTATGGGCGCGGCGTCCCGGCGCGGGCCTCCAGCTTGGCCCGCCAGGTCTCGCGCGCCGCCTCCCTGAGGTCGTCGGGCAGGGGCGGCCGGGGACCGGTCGCGTGGATCACGCGGCCTACCGTTTCGTCGTCGGATCTCAAGTCGTCGGTGACCTCTTTCATCACCCGCTCCTTCTCTCGGTGACCAGACGAAGGCCGCGGTAGCCGCCCTCGACGTCCCGGTGAAGCTTCTGGAAAGCCGCGCGGAAGGCCGGCCGCGCGCGGCTCAGGATCGATTCGGCGGCCTTGAGGCCGACCTGCAGCCGGCCGGCGATCTCCCCGACCGGCAGCCCTTCGAGGTACTTCCACTCCAGGGCGCGGCCGTAGCGCTCCGGCAGTTGATCGAGCGCCAGGTGGACCAGGGTCGTCATCTCCCGGCGCCGCAATCGTTCCTCCGGATCGCCGCCGGAGCTGGTCAGCGTCCCGAGGACGGCTTCGAGACCGTCGCCGGCGTCGAGATCGACCTCGCGCGGCCGCCGCCGCCTCGTCCGGTAGTGGCTGCCGACCTTGAAGCGGCAGATGCCGCACAGCCAGCTCAGGAGCGTCGACTCGCCGCGATAGGCCGCGAGCGTCTCGAAGGCGGTCGCCAGCGTGCTCTGGAACATCTCGCGGGCGAGCTGCTCGTCGTGGCCGACGCGGGTCAGCGCGAAACGCCAGAGCCCGCCGAGGCACTGCTCGGAGAGCTGCTCGAAGGCCGCCTCGTCGCCGTCCATGAGCCGGCGGACGAGGGCCTGATCGCGGTGGTGATGCTCGTCTTCGGGCATGGCGGACCGTCCGAAGAAGTAGGTATCCGCCGGGCGTCGAATCCTTCGATCGGATCCGCCGTCGTGGAGGAAATGCCGCGCGGATCGTCAGGCGGAGCCTGACCTACTGGACCTGCTCGCGCGTGCGCAGGAAGCGCACGCCCGGCCAGTCCTCGACGGCGCAGGTCACGTGCCAGTCGCTGCGCGCCAGGAAGACCGGCATGCCGTGGTGGTCCGCGGCCATGTTCGAGGCGTTGGCGGTGGTGAACTTCTTCAGCGTCTGCGGCTCGTCCGACTCCACCCAGCGCGCCGTCTTCACCGCCGTGGGCTCGAATTCCACCGGCACGTCGTACTCGGTGCGGATGCGGTCGGCGAGGACGTCGAACTGCAGCGCCCCGGCCACCCCCACGATCCAGTCCCGGCCGGCCGCGTCGGCGCGCAGGATCTGGGCCACGCCCTCTTCGGCGAGCTGGCGCAGGGCGCGCTCGAGGTGCTTGGCGCGCATCGGGTCCTCCGGGCGCACTTTCTTCATCAGCTCGGGGGCGAAGCTCGGGATGCCGGTGAAGCGCAGGTCCTCGCCCTCGGTCAGGGCGTCGCCGATGCGCAGGTTGCCGTGGTTGGGGATGCCGATGACGTCGCCGGCCCAGGCTTCCTCGGCCCGTTCGCGCTCGCGCGCCAGGAAGAGCACGGCGTTGCTGACCGCCACGGTGCGGCCGCTGCGCGGATGGTAGAGCTTCATGCCGCGGCGGAAGCGCCCCGAGGCCAGGCGCACGAAGGCCAGGCGGTCGCGGTGACGCGGGTCCATGTTGGCCTGGATCTTGAACACGAAGCCCGTCACCGCCTCCTCCATGGGGTCGATGGGACGGCTCGCCGCCGGCTGCGGCCGAGGCGACGGCGCCATCTCGACGATGGCGTCCATCAGCTCGCGGACGCCGAAGCTCAGGAGCGCCGAGCCGAAGTGGACCGCCGTCATGTTGCCCTCGCGGTAGCTCGCGAGCGACAGCTCCGGGCACAGCTCGCGCGCCATCTCCGCCTCCTCGCGCAGCTTCGTCACCGCACTCTCGCCCAGCCGTTCGGTGAGCTTGGGGTCGTCGAGGCCGCGGCAGAGCTCGCCTTCGGGCAGGCGGTCACGGCGGCCGCGGTCGATCAGCAAGAGCTGGTCGTGGAGCAGGTCGTAGCAGCCGCGGAAGCCCTGGCCCATGCCGATCGGCCAGCTCGCCGGCGTCACCTCGAGCTGCAGGGTCTCTCCGATCTCGTCGAGCAGGTCGAAGGGGTCGCGGCTCTCGCGGTCGAGCTTGTTGACGAAGGTGAGGATCGGCACGTCGCGCAGGCGGCAGACCTCGAAGAGCTTGCGCGTCTGCGCCTCGATGCCCTTGGCGGCGTCGAGCACCATGACCGCCGAGTCGACGGCGGTCAAGGTGCGGTAGGTGTCCTCGCTGAAGTCCTCGTGGCCCGGCGTGTCGAGCAGGTTGAAGACGCAGTCGCGGTAGTCGAAGGTCATCACCGAGGCGGTCACCGAGATGCCGCGCTCCTGCTCGACCTTCATCCAGTCGGAACGGGCACGGCGGCGCTCGCCCCGCGCCTTGACCTCGCCGGCGAGCTGGATGGCGCCGCCGAAGAGCAGGAGCTTCTCGGTAAGCGTCGTCTTGCCGGCGTCCGGGTGGGAGATGATGGCGAAGGTGCGGCGACGGGAGATGGGGTGGGGGTTCGAGCTCATGGCGTCCTGTCGGGCCTGATCTTAGTACAATCCGGGCCGCGTGCGGCGCGCGGCGCGGGCTTGCGCGCAGGTGCGGAACGTGCTAGGATTCCCCTCACGCCCGGCTGAACCCCCACGAATCGCCAGTTACTCCCTCCCTCAGAAGCGACATCGACTCCGCATTCCTGTCCTTCCCGAGCAAGTCGAGTATCCGACGGTCCCTGGATAGCGTCCCAGCCCGAGCTGCTACCGGCGAGGAAGGCCGGCAACACCAATGGCCCCATCGAGAGGATGGGCGAGGAGGAACGGAACCATGTCGAAGAAGATCTACGTGGGCAACCTGCCCTTCAGCGCCACGGAGGACGAGATTCGAGGGCTGTTCGCCGAGTTCGGCACCGTCGAGTCCGTCAGCCTGGTCACCGACCGGGACAGCGGGCGGCCGCGCGGCTTCGGATTCGTCGAGATGTCCGACGGCGCCGACGAGGCGATCAGGGCGCTGGATCAGTACGAGATGGGCGGCAGGAACCTCAACGTGAACGAGGCCCGGCCGCGGGAAGACCGGCGGCCGGACCGTCGTAGCTGGTAGCTCTTCCGTCGCCCGTCGCGTGGCAGCCTCAGGTCGTTCGCGCCGCCTTCGCCGAGCGCGCGACCATCGCCACCATCCCCATCAGCCCCATCGACTTGCCCATCGACAGCTCGCGCCCGAAGACGTCGTAGATGAGGTCGCCCGGCACCCTGGCGACCTCCTCCGGGGGCTGGCCGGAGAGGGTCTCGTCGAGGATCACGGCCAGCGCCTTGGCCGAGATGCCCTGGGGGTTCTCGACCGCGAAGTGGTATTTCAGGGTGCCGTCGGGCAGCGGCTCGGCCCAGACGTAGGCTTCGGACTCGCACGCCGGCACTTTGTGGTCCTCGGCGAACGGCCGCCGGGCGACGCGCTCCGGCACGTCGCGGAAACGCTCCGCCGTGTCGATCAGCAGTTGGATGCGTTCGCTGCGGCCGCCCGCCAGCGAGAGCAGGTCCACGAGCTCGGCGAGCTTCGGCGGGTAGTCGGGCACGCGCTCGTCTCCCTCACCTCTCGATCGGCACGCCCACGAGGTTGCCCCATTCGGTCCAGGAGCCGTCGTAGTTGCGCACGTTCTCGTAGCCGAGGAGCCGCGTGAGCACGAACCAGGTGTGGCTCGAGCGCTCGCCGATACGGCAGTAGACGATCACGTCGTCGTCCTTGCCGAGGCCTTTCTCGCCCTCGTAGATCGCGCGCAGCTCGGCGGCGGTCTTGAAGGTGCCGTCGTCGGGGTTGACGGCGCGCGCCCAGGGGATCGACTGGGCGCCGGGGATGTGGCCGCCGCGCAACGCGCCTTCGTTGGGGTAGTCGGGCATGTGCAGCAGCTCGCCGCTGTACTCGCCGGGGCTGCGCACGTCGACCAACGGCAGCCCGGCGCCGACGTGCGCCAGCACCTGGTCGCGAAAGGCGCGGATCTTCGCGTCGTCGCGCTCCGGCGCCCGGTAGTCGGTCGCCGGATACGAGGGGACCTCGCGGGAGAGCTCGCGGCCCTCCTGCTGCCACTTGAGGCGGCCGCCGTCCATCAGGCGGGCCCGGGCGTGGCCGAAGAGGTGGAAGACCCAGTAGGCATAAGCCGCCCACCAGTTGTTCTTGTCGCCGTAGAAGACCACGGTGGTCTCCGGGGTGATGCCGATGCGGCGCGCCAGACGCTCGAAGCCGTCGCGATCCAGGTAGTCGCGGCGCAGGGGGTCGTTCAGGTCGCGGGTCCAGTCGACCTCGACCGCCCCGGGGACGTGCCCGGAGGGGTAGACGAGGGGATCTTCGTTCGACTCGACGACGCGCACGCCGGGATCGTCGAGGTGCTCGGCGACCCAGTCGGTGGACGCCAGCACCTGCGGGCGGCTGTAGCCGCGGCTCGCGATATCGCTCATTGGACCTTCCTCCGTGTCGTTCGATGGACAGATCTTCCAATCATCTCACAGGTCGATGGAGCTGGCGTCTTCCCTGCGGCGTATGTTCTGATAGGCTGTGCGCGCCGGAGGCCGCTGTCATGCCCTGGAGGTAGTCATGGGCTACGAGACCTTGATGCGCTTGTCTTCCTCTCGCCGTCGCTCGTTGGCGGCGCTCCTCCTGACGGCCGCGCTGGTGACGCCCACGACCTGGGCCGAGCTGCAGACGCTGGACGCGGAGCTCTTTCCGGTGCCCGAGGAGCTGGTGCCCAACGTCGAGCTGTGGACCAAGGTCTACACCGTGTACGACAGCCACCACGTGATGCTGCACGACGACCGTCACCTCGGCGTGATCTACGCGGTGCTCGACTTCACCGCCTACGACGCCGCCGAGCTCTCGGAGGTGCGGCGGCGCCAGAGGCGGCGCCACGAGGTCCGCCAGGTGGTGGACAAGTACGGCGGCATTCTCGACGACCTGGCGGCGGGCAAGGTCTCGACGGCCTGGCCGGAGGACCAGGAGCGGGTGGCGCGGCTCTTCGACGCGGTGCCGGGGAAACTCTCGAAGTACGCGGCGGCGAAGGGCCGGATGCGCACCCAGACCTGCCTCAAGGACCGCTTCGCCGAGGGCCTCGAGCGCTCGGGCCTTTACCTCGCCTGGATCGAGGAGGTCTTCCGCGAGCGCGGCCTGCCGCCGGAGCTGGCGCGGCTGCCGTTCGTAGAGTCGCTCTTCCAGGTCCGGGCGCACTCGTCGGCCGCCGCGGTGGGGATCTGGCAGTTCATGCGCGGCACCGCGAAGGGCTATCTGAAGATGGGCGTCGAGGTCGACGAGCGCTATGACCCCTGGCGGGCCTCGGAGGGCGCCGCCGATCACCTGGCCGACCTGCACGCCGAGCTCGAGGTCTGGCCCCTGGCCCTGACCGCCTACAATCACGGCGCCAACGGCATGAAGCGTGCGGTGCGGCTGTTGAGGACGCGCGATCTCGGCGAGATCGCCGAGCGCTACAGCTCGCGCACGTTCGGCTTCGCGTCGCGCAACTTCTACGCCGAGTTCGTCGCCGCCGCCACCATCTACGCCAACCGCGAGCACTACTTCCCGGACGTCGAGCCGCTGCCGGCGGTGGAGTTCGACCTCTTCGTGCCGGAGACCTACGTGGCGGTGCGGGAGCTGGCGAGGGGGACGTCGGCGCCGCTCGACGCGTTGCGGGAGATGAATCCCGCCCTGGCGCGCGAGGTGTGGACGGACGACCTCTTCTTCCCGCCCGGCTATCCGCTGCGGGTGCCCAAGGGCGCCGCCGCCGAGTTCCGCACGGCGTACGCGGCCCTCGCCGAGGACCACCGGCCGCCCCGTCAGTCGGGTCTCCACTACCGCGTGGCCACGGGCGACACCCTCGGCAAGATCGCCACCAAGTTCGGCACCACGGTCGAGGCGCTGCAGCGCGTCAACAAGCTGCGCAGCCCGCACATGATCCATCCGGGGCAGGCGCTGCTGATCCCGCCCGGACGTCGCGCCCCGGCGCGAACCACGACGACGGCGACCGTCATCGCCGCCGGCCCGCGCCCGGCCGAGCACGCGGTGCGCAAGGGCGAGACGCTGTCGTCGATCGCCCGCCAGTACGGCGTCTCCCTCGACGGTCTGCTCGCCGCCAACCGGCTCACCGACGCCGACCGCATCCACGTGGGCCAGCGGCTCCGGGTGCCGGCGGCCGAGCAGCGGACGCACGTGGTACGCCGCGGCGAGACCCTGTCGCGCATCGCCGAGCTATACGGCATCACCGTGCGCGCCATCAAGCAGGCCAACGGGCTCGCCGCCGACCTGATCCACCCGTCGCAGGTCCTCGTCATCCCCTGACGGCGTGGTGAGCTGCGGATCCGTGGTCATCAGATGCTGCGGCTCCTGCCCCACTTCGTCCGGCAGGCCTTCCGATCGTTGGCGAGGAGCCCACTGACCAGCGCTTTCGCCGTCCTCGCCCTGGCCTGCGGCATCGCTCTGACCACCGCGGGTTTCAGTCTCGTCCACGGCATCCTGTTGCGCTCCCTTCCCTTCGACGGCGGGGAGCGCTACCGGCTTCTGGAGGCGATCCAGCCGGACCGCTCGCCGCGCGGCCTGCCGGTGACGCCGCACGAATTCCTCGAGTGGCGGCGCCGGCAGCGCGCGTTCGAGAGCCTGGTGGCCGTCGCGCCGCGCTCGGTCAACCTCAGCGACGACGCCGGATTCCCGGAGCGCCGCCTGGGCTGCTTCACGACGTGGGAGTTCTTCGCCGGCCAGCCGGTGCCGCCGGCGCTGGGCCGGGGCTTTTCCGCGGCGGAGGACGCGCCCGGCGCTGCCGCGGTGGCGGTGATCGGCCACGACCTGTGGCGGCGGCGGTTCGACGGCGATCCCCAGGTACTCGGCCGCAGCGTGCGGGTCGACGGCGAGAGCGCCCGCGTCATCGGGGTGATGCCGCCCGGCTTTCGCTTTCCCCTGCGCGAGGAGATCTGGCTGCCGCTGCGCCTCGCGCCCGGGCGCGGCGACGCCCTGATGGTCTTCGGGCGGCTGCGCGACGGCGTCAGCCCGGCGGCGGCCACAGCCGAGATGTCGGCGCTCGCCGCCGCGCTCGCCGCCGAGCGTCCCGAGACCCAGCGCGGCCGCGACGTGGTGGTGCGGCCGTACACGCAGAAGTTCATGAACCGCCCTCTGCGCCAGGCCCTGTGGGCGCTGCTGGGGCTGATGGCGACGGCGCTGCTCATCGCGTGCGCCAACGTCGCGGGGCTGCTGACCGCGCGGGCTGCCCGGCGGGCCCCGGAGCTGGCGACCCGCGCCGCCCTCGGCGCCGGCCGCGGCGAGCTGATGGCCTACGTCCTCACCGAGAGCGCGCTGCTGGCGCTCGCCGGCGCCGCGGCCGGCGTGGCGCTGGCGCGGCTCGGCGTCGACGTCATCGCGGCCTCTATGGCGTGGATCCCCATGCCTTTCTGGATGGCCGTCACCCTCGACGCCAGGGCCCTTGGCGCGGCGGCGGCCGCCACCGGCCTGGCGGCCGCCGCGGCCGGCCTCTACCCGGCCTGGCACGCGTCGCGGACGGACCCGGCGGCGCTCGTCGGCGCCGCGCGCTCGGCGGCGAGCCGGCGGCGGGGCGGTTTCCTGCGCGCCCTGGTGGTGGCCGAGGTCGCCATGGCCTTCCTGCTCCTGGCCGTGAGCGGGCTTTTCGTGCGCTCGCTGGCGCGGCTCGGTCGCCTCGACCTGGGCGTCGACGCCGGCCGTCTGATGACGGCGCGCCTGACCCTGCCGGCCTCCGATTACCCGGACAGCGCCGCCCGGGGCGCGTTCGTGACCGAGCTCGTGGACCGTCTGGCGGCGGCGCCGGGCGTGGCCGCGGCGGCCGCCGCTACCCGTCTGCCCGCCGCCGGGTACGACAACCTGGTGCCCTACGCGGTCGAAGCGGCGGCCGCGTCGACGGTGGCGGAGCTGCCGCGGGCGCACCGCGTGGCGGCAACGCCGGAGCTCTTCGAGCTCTTCCCCATCCCGGTGCTCCAGGGCCGCACGCTGACGGCCGCCGACCGGCCGGAGACGCGGCCGGTGGCGGTGGTCAACCGCAGCCTGGCCGCGGCGGCCTGGCCGGGCGAGGAGGCGGTGGGCCGGCGCCTGCGGTTGGAGGACGGGGACGCCGCGGCGCCCTGGCGCACGGTCGTCGGCGTGGTCGCCGACTTCTGGCCCGGCACGCTCAACGACCCCGGCCAGGCGGGCGTCTACGTGCCGCTGGCGCAGACGGGCGACTTCACGATGCTGGTGGCCGCTTCGACGCGCGGCGATGCGGAGGCGCCCGGCGCGGAGGCGCCCGGCGCGGAGACGCCCGGCGCGGAGGCGCCCGGCGGGGAGGCGCTGGCGGAGCTGTTCCGGCGCGAAGCGCGGGCCCTCGACGGCGGCCTGCCCCTTTACGAGGTGAAGACGATGTCCGCCGTGCTCGAAGAGGAGCGTTTCCTCTCCCGCTTCTTCGGCCGCCTGGTCGCCGCGCTCGGGGCCGTGTCCATCCTTTTCGCGGCGGTGGGGATCTACGGCGTCCACGCGTTGTCGGTGAGCCGGCGGACCGCCGAGATCGGCCTGCGCATGGCTCTCGGCGCCGGGCGCGCCGGCGTCCTGCGGCAGATCGTGGCGGAGAGCTTCCCGCCGCTGGCGCTCGGGCTGGCGCTCGGCCTGCTGCTGGCGGTGCCCCTGACGCTGCTGCTGGGGTGGGCGCTCTTCCAGGTCGAGCCGTGGGATCCCCCGACCCTGGCCGCAGCCGCCGCCCTCGTCAGCGCCGTGGCGCTCGTGGCGTCTTACGTGCCGGCGCGCCGCGCCGCGCGGATCGAGCCGGTCGACGCCTTGCGTCACGAGTGACCCTCACCCCCGGCCCCTCTCCCAGGGGGAGAGGGGAGCCAGGCAGGGGGACCCTCTCCCCCTCTCCCAGGGGGAGAGGGGGTGAGGGTTCTTAGAACGGCCACCACGTCTTGCGCGGGGCCTTGGCGCCCGCGGGGGAGTCGCCGTTGCGGCCTTCGAGGAGGGCGACGATCTCCTCGGCGTCGGCAATGCGCTCCTTGGGATCGCGCTCGAGGCAGCGCATGATCAGGTCTTCCCAGGACTCGTCGAGCTCCGGCATGTGGTGCCGCGGCGGCACCGGGTCCTGCTGCACCCGCATGAACACCACCTGGATGGCCGTGTCGGCCTCGAAGGGAAACCGGCCGGTGATCATCTGGTAGACGACCAGGCCGAGGGTGTAGATGTCGCTCGCCGGCAGCGCCTCCTCGAGCTCGAGCTGCTCGGGCGCCATGTAGGTCGGGGTGCCGACGATGACGTCGGTGGCGGTGAAGGAGTCCTCCTCCGCCGAATTGGGCCGCGCCACGCCGAAGTCCGTCAGCACCACCCGGGTCTGCCCGCCGTTGTCGACGAGGAAGACGTTGTCGGGCTTGAGGTCGCGGTGCACCACCTCGGCGTGGTGGGCGGCGGCGAGGGCCCGCGCCATCTGGATCACCAGGCCGCGCGCCTCGTCGGGGCGCACCAGCCGGCCCTGCTCCAGGCGGTCGGCCAGCGTTTCTCCCTCGAGGTACTCCATCACCATGCACGGCGCCGCCATCTGGGGCGCGTCCGGGTCCTCGCCGTTGGGCGGCAGCTCGAAGACGTCCTGGATCCGCAGCACGTTGGGGTGCGAGATGCGCCGCGAGAGATCGATCTCGCGGCGGAAGCGCGCGATGACTTTCGAGCTGCCGAGGAACTTGGCGAGCACGGTCTTCACGGCGACCCGCTCGCCGGATCCGAGGTCGACGGCCTCGTACACCTCGCCCATGCCGCCGCGACCGATCATGCGGACGACGCGGTAGCGCTCGCACAGGACGTCGTCCGGATTCAGGCGATTCACGACGGGCTTCTTCTCCCCGGAAGGTCGGCGCGGCGGTCCTATCAACGAGCTCCTCGTCATCTCGATCCGTCGACGCTCGTCATGCCCTTGGCCAGCGGCTCCGGTTCCGCCGCGAGCTTCACGCGCTCCTTGTCGAAGACCTTGTCGTGGAGGTAGAGGTACATGACGGCCATCGAGTCCTGAGGTTCCTCGGTGGTGTTGTGGTAGACGCTGACCATCTCGTATTCGTGCTCCTTGTAGAGCGGCAACCCCTCGGGGCTGGCGAAGTACTCGACGTTGGCGAGGCCGATCTTGCCGTCGAAGTTGTCGGCCGCGCTCTTGAACACGGTCGTGCCGGCCGTCAGGTCGCGCAGCTCGAGCGACTCGGCGAACGGGTGGAGATGGACGGCGATGTAGTGCACCGTGGAGTCGTAGGGGATCTGCATGAGCTCGGTGACCAGGGTGCGGTTGACCTCGCGGCCCGGCGGCACCACCCAGTGGCCGGTGAAGGTGCGCCCGAGGTGGTCGCGGTAGGTGTGGCCCGAGGCGTTCGAGCCCGGCAGGCAGCCCGGGCCGTGCTGCTCTTCGGTGGGGTCCTGGACGCCGAAGTAGCCGTCCTCGCCCTCGAGCAAGGCCAGGCCGTAGGCCCCCACGGGAAAGAGCGCCTTCATCTCGCCGGCCTCGCCGTCGCGCACGTAATGGACCGTCACCCGGTGACGGACCTCGAACGTCTGACCCTCGAGGTTGTGGTTCAGGACCTGGGTGGTGAGCCCCAGGGACTCCGAGGACAGCACCGGGATGCCGAAGCCCTCCGGAAACTCGACCTTGAGCTGTCCCTGCGAGAGGGTGAAGAGCCGCGGATTGAACCCGTGCGTCGACCCCACCGCCTCGCGGTGGCTGCCGACGTTGACGTCGAGGTTCGAGTGGCACATGAACTCCTGCGCCATCGACGACTCGCCGTCGGCGCCGACCATCACCGCCTCGTAGCCGGTGATCCACATCAGCTCCGCCTCGCCGCCCTCCCCGAGCTCGACGTTCTGCGTGCTCGCCGGACCCTTCATCGACTTGTACAACTGGTCGACCGTGTACACTCGCGAGAGCACCGTCTTGCCGCGGACCGCCGGAGCCTGCTCGGTCGCGGCCTCGGCCTCGGCAGGGAGCGCCGCCGCGGCCGTCAGGAGGGCTGCGCCGGCGATGGTGAATACGATCTGCTTGCGTGTCGTCATGACTGGATTCCCCTTGTCTCCGTGCTGAGTTGTCGGGCGAACCTGGACCCGCGAGGCTCGACCGATCGCCATTCTACGCCAAAGACCGACCGTTCGGTAACCCATCCGTGAAAAAAGTCCGTGTATACTCCCAGGCGGCCGGCAAGGAACCGAGATGAGACGTCGCCCACGCCTTTCACCGTACCTTTCCTCGGTCCTCGTCCTGGGTCTGCTGGCCGGCTGCTCGGCGTGCACGTCGTCGCCGGCGCCCGAGACGGCGGGGGGCGCGCCGCCTCCCGGACCCGGCGCGGAGCCGCCGGCGCCGGGCGCGGAGCTGCCCACGCCGGGCGCGGAGCCGCCGGACGGTGAAATGCTGACCGCCGAGCTGAGCACCGTGGGCTGGGACGCCCTCTCCGGATCGCCGGTGGTGCTGCTCAGGGACCTGGCGTCGGGCCAGGTGGTGCCGATCTGGATCGGCGTCGCCGAGGCGCGCGCCATCGGCCTGGCGCTCCACGGCATCGAGACGCCGCGGCCGATGACCCACGACCTGATGGCCAACCTCATCGGCGAGCTGGGCGCGAGGCTCGAGGAGGTCGTGGTGACCGAGCTGCGCGAAGGCACGTACTACGGCCTGTTGAAGCTCCAGGTCGACGGCCAGGACGAGCCGCAGTGGGTGGACACGCGGCCGAGCGACGGCCTCGCCCTGGCGCTGCGGACGGGCGCCCGGATCCGGGTGGCGGCGGCGCTCGTCGACGCTCAGCCCGACTTCCAGTTCCTGGCGCCGGAGGTCCCCGACCAGGTGGTGCGGGTGCTGGGGCTCACGGTGCGCGCCGCCACGGCGGAGCTGCGCGCGGAGCACGGCCTGCCCGAGCGCGACGGCCTGGTGGTCGTCGCGGTGAGCGACGAAGCGGCGGACAAGGGTCTCGAGCGCGGCGACCTGATCGTCGACGTCAACGGCCGCGTGCCGCAGCAGCCCCTCGACCTGCTCGACGCCATCCGCGACTCTCCCCAGCGGGTGCTCACCCTCACCTGCTGGCGCGACGGCGAGGAGCACACCGTCGAGCTCGAGATCGACCCCGAATCGACGCCGCCGCGCGAGGGCGGTAAGATCGCCGCGCGCGGCGCGGCGGCCCGCGTCGCGTGAGCCTCAACCCGCGACTCCTGAGCCGTAACGACATCCCCATGGAAACGACCTCGACGATGTGGCTCGCCGCCACGTTTCTCGTCGCAGCCTGCTCACTGGCCGCCTGCGCCGAGCCGCCGCCACCGGTGGTGGAGAGCGACTTCTTCCTCGGCGGCATCCAGGTCAACGAGCCCGACCTGGACGCCTGGCTCGACGCCCTCGCCGTGGAGGGCATGAACACCGTGGCGGTGACCGCCTACGCCAAACACGGCGACTGGGACACCGACAACCTCTGGTGGAGCGACGACGACTTCGAGAGCCTGCTGCCCGAGGTCCGCGCCGCCCACGCGCGCGGCATGAAGGTGGTGCTGGTGCTGCGGGTCGCCCTCGACCACGCCTTCGAGCGCAACCGCTTCCTGTGGCACGGCATGATCATGCCGCGCACCGACGCCCAGCTCGACGAGTGGTTCCGGCGCTACGGCGAGCTCGTCACGCGCTGGGGCGAGATCGCCGAGCGCGAGGGCGTGGACGTGCTGATGATCGGCAGCGAGATGAACGCCCTCGCCTCCACGGTGGAGCTCGCGGAGCTGCCGAGCCTCGAGGAGTACTTCCTCGACGAGACGAAGCAGGAGGAGCGGCGCGAACAGCTCCTCGGCTACGAGGGCGAGATCGAGGAGCGCCACCTCTGGCTGCGCGGCCGCGAGCACTATCCCGATCTCGCCGAATACCTGGAAGCGCGGATGGCCTCGGAAGAGGGCTGGGCGGCCCAGGTCACGGAGGGCGGGCCGGAAGCCCTCGCCCGGGTCAACGAGCGCCGGCGCCGCCTCGAGCGCAAGTGGGTCGAGGTGATCGGCGCGGCGCGGGAGGTCTACCACGGCAAGTTGGGTTACGCCGCCAATTTCGACCAGTACCAAATGGTCTCCTTCTGGGGCGAGCTCGACCTGATGGGCATCAACGCCTACTTCCCGCTGCGCCGCGAGCTGCTGACCGACGCCGGCCCTGACGAGCTCTACGCCACGCTCGTGGAGGGCTGGTCGCGAGTCCTGGGGGAGATCCGGGACTTCCGCGCCGGCCAGGGCCTGACCGGCCGCAACGTGATGTTCACCGAGCTCGGCTACACCTGGCGCGCCAACTGCACGATCGAGCCCTGGGCCGACACGGGCTTCTCGGTGCTCCCGGTGGGCGAGGGCGAGAAATTGGTGGTGTGGCAGGACCAGGAGCCCGACCCGCGGGAACGGGCGCTCGCCGTGCGCGCCCTCCACGAGGCCCACCGCCGGCTCGCCGAGGCGATGCTCGCGGGGATCCTCTACTGGAAGCTCTCGACGGTGGAAGAGCACCGCGAAATCGAGGCCTTCGTGCTCCACGTCGGCGGCCCCTCGGGCGATCCGCTGGCGGCCGAGCTGCGGCGCTTCACCGGGAGCTGAGCAGCAGGCCGATCCCCCCTCGCCAGGACGAGATTCTCGGCCAAAGATCTCGTCCCCATGGCGCCCGCAGGCCGCTTTGTCATGGGCTTCCGGAAGGCTGGCGGAAGACCTTCATGCTCTCGTATTCCGCCTCGAGCTCGAACCCCTCGAAGGGCACGATCTCATGACCGACGATGAGCCGCGCCTGCGGCCCGAGCTCTTCGCGCAGCTTGCGCCGCAGGCGGGCGTGCTCGTGGCTGCTGGTGTCGAAGTAGAAGATCACGTCGTAGCCCGCCCAGGAGTGTTCGAAGAAGTCGCCCTGGAGGAGCTCGATGCGCTCCGGGTCGACGAGGTCCGCCAGCGCCGCTTCGGCGGCGAGGCTGACGTCCACGAGCTCGCTCTCCCACTCGATGCCGGTGGCGTGGGCGCCGAGGACGTTGGCCAGGAAGACCACCCGTCCGTCGCCGCTGCCGAGGTCGAGGAAACGCGTCCCCGCCTCGACGTAGCGCTCGAGCGGCGGCAGCGCCTCCTCGAGCAGGGTGGGGTAGAAAAGACCCTTCTCGACCTCGAGCTCCTTGTCGAGATAGCGCATCTGGGCCTCGGGGTCGGCCTCGACGTCGGCGGGGATCTGGGCCCGTCCCGACGCCATCTCGGCGCGCATCTGCGGCGGGTAGGCGCGCAGGCACTCCCGCTGGATGCGGTCGACGATGTCCTTGGCGTCGCGGAGCTCGGCGCCGGCAACCGCCGCCAGGACAAGGACGGCAAGGGCGCCGACGAGTCGGCTCCCGGTGCGGTCACGGTCGTTCATTTCCGGTCCTCCTCGTCTCTCGCGGACGCACCCCGAGCCCCGGCCCTTCCGGCAGCGTCAGGCGTCCGCCCGCGACGGTGACGCCGACGAAGGGGTCGTCGGCGATGAGCAGGTTGCCGTCGAGGTCGGCGTGGTCGACGAGCGGCGAGAGGTGGGCCGCGGCGGTGATCGCCAGCGACGACTCGATCATGCAGCCGAGCATGACCTTCATGCCGTGAGCGCGGGCGACCGCGATCATCCGCAGAGCCTCGCCGAGGCCGCCGCACTTCATGAGCTTGACGTTGATGCCGTCGAAGGCCCCGGCCAGCCGCGGGACGTCCGCGGCCGTCTGCACGCTCTCGTCGGCGAAGAGCGGCAGAGGGCTTTCGCGTCGCAGCTCGCGGGTTTCGGCGAGCTGCGACGCCGGCAGCGGCTGCTCCACCAGCTCCACCCCCATCCTCGCCAGCCAGGCGAGACGCTCCCGCGCTTCCTCCAGGGTCCAGCCTTCGTTGGCGTCGACGCGCAGGGGACGGTCGGTCTCGCCGCGCACGGCTTCGACGAGGGCGCGGTCGTCGGCGGTGCCGAGCTTGATCTTCAGCACCTCGTAGTCGCCGGCCTCGCGCACCTTGCGGGCCATGGTCTCGGGCGTGTCGAGGCCGATGGTGAACGACGTCGCCGGCGCGGCGCGCGGGTCGAGGCCCAGGATCTCGTAGAGGGGCGCCCCGAGGCGCTTGCCGGCCAGGTCGTGGAGCGCCATGTCGAGCGCCGCCTCGGCGGCGCGCTCGCCCGGCACGGCGGCGCGCGCCGCGGCGCCGGCGAAGGCGCGCGGGTCGCCGAGGCGCGCGGCCATCGTCTCCAGGGCGCGGGCGGCCGATTCGGGGGTCTGGCCGTAGCGCGGTATCGGCGCGGCCTCGCCGAGGCCCGCCAGGCCGTCGTGCTCGAGCTCGGCGACCACGGTGCGGCGCTCGTCGCTCGCGTCGCGGGCGATGCGGAAGGTGTGGCGCAGGCGCAGGTCGAGGAAGCGGTGACGCAGGTTGGTCGGCATCGTACTTGGTATACTCCCGAGAGATGTTCCTGCGCAAGATCGAGCTCGAAGACGTTCGCGGCATCCGGCACCTGGAGCTGCCGCTGACCCGCGAGGACGGCAAGGTCCGCAAGTGGACGCTCATCCTCGGCCAGAACGGGACGGACAAGAGCACGATCCTGCGCGCCATCGGCCTCGTCCTGGCGGGCCGGGACGCGCTCGCCGACCTGATCGGCGAGCCCGACTCCTGGATCCGGGACGGTGCCCGGAAGTGCTCGATCCGCGCCGAGCTCACGACGCAGCGCGGCGAGCGTCGCGCGATCGCCCTCCGGATCAAGCGGGGCCAGGGCAAATCGGAGGTCCTCGATGCCAACCGCGACAGCCTCATGGATCTGGAGCGCGCCCTGAGCCACTCGGCCCGCAACTATCTGATGATCGGCTATGGCGTGTCCCGGCGGCTGAGCGACGAGCGGTTCGGGATCCCCAAGAGCGAGGTATTCCACGACCCTCGCGCCCAGAGCGTCGCTACCCTCTTCTCGGCCGAGGCCACGCTCGTCTCCTTCGAGAGCTGGGCGATGGACCTCGAATACCGGCGCGCCGAGAAGGGCCTTGCGCTCGTTCGGGGCGCCTTCAAGGAATTCCTGCCCGACGTCGATTTCGAGGGCATCGACCGTGAACGGCGGCAACTCCTGTTTCGGACGCCCGACGGCGTCCTGCCGCTGCGCCTGCTCAGCGACGGATATCAGAACGTCATCGCCTGGTGCGGTGACCTGGTGCACCGGATCACCAGTGTCTTCGAAGACTATGAGCGTCCGCTCGAGGCCCGCGGCCTCCTGGTGCTCGATGAGATCGACCTCCACTTGCACCCCGTGTGGCAACGCAATCTGATAGGCTTCTTGACGAAGAAGTTGCCCAACTTCCAGATGATAGCGACCACTCACTCGCCGTTCACCGCGCAGCAGGCGGACGAGGGCGAGCTCTTCGGCCTGCAGCGCGCCAACAGTCGCGGGCCGCGGTTGGAGGCGTTTTCCGGCGTGCCGAAGAAGCTCCTCCTCCACCAGCTTCTCATGACGCCGATCTTCAGCAGCCTGACGATGAGCTCTCGGGAGTACGAGCGGCGGCGCGAAGAATACCGCTCGCTCAAGGCCAAGAAGCGCAAGTCGGCGGCGGAGAAGGCGCGCTTCGAAGAGCTCGAAACGGAGCTCCTCGCGGATCATCCGGATTGGAGCATGACGCCGCCGATCAAGCGGGAGATCGAGGCGGTGCTCGAGAAAGTCCGGAGCTCCTAGCGGTTCGAGATCTACAAGCGCGACGATTTCCCCACCAGCGGGACGAGAATGAACGGACCGGACGTTGGCGCCGGCGCGTCTGACGACGGTCTCGAAGCGCTCAAGTCCACCCTGTGCCCCGATCCGATCGCAGTTGCCCAGGGCTACCCGAAGGCGCAGTTCGCCGCCGAGTGCGCCGCCGAGTTGGCGGACCTGATCGATCCCTACACGGTCGACCCGGCGCCCCTCATGGCCTGGGAGGCCGACGCTGTACTGCGGGAGGTGGTGCTCGTGCCGGTGCCGGGCGACGCCGCTCCGCCGTCGTCGTGAAGGCGCTCGAGGAGTGCTGCGGCCTCAATCGCGAGGAGCTCAAGAGCATGGCCCGCTACTTCGTCAAGGCGTGGGGCCGTCGAGGTCGGCATGGATGCAGCCGTCCAGTCCGGGGCCGTCGAGGTCGGCATGGATGTAGCCGTCCAGTCCGCGACCTTCGAGGTCGGCACGGATGTGGCCTGTGAACCCCGGACCGTCGAAGTCCGCCCGCATGGGCCCGTGGAGGCCAACGAATCTGATCCCAACCCCGGCCCTGGCCCTTGCTTGAACAATCGGCTGTGCTAGGTCCATGTCGATTCGATCGCCGAACCCGGAGAACGGTAGGCACAGCGCGAGCTCGTGGTTGCCGCTGGAGATCTGCAGGACGGCCAGGGAGCCTATTCCGGCGATCCCCTGCGGCCGCCAAGATGCTAAGTCCAGTTCGCCAACCGGTTCACCGTTCCATACGAGTCTGATGTTCATGGCACCTCCCGAGTGATGTTCGCGACCAGCGTGGCTGTATTGTAGTCGATGCGCTCCAGTCGACCGCCCGCGCCAAGTGGTCGGCGGCGCGGATCGAGGAGCTCCCGCGCCGCCCGGTCGCCCGCGGCGGCCGCTTCCTCGACCAAGGGCGCCAGCTCGGCGATGCGGAAGCGGAGTGCTCCTGGTCGTAGAACCACGACACCAGCCCGGCGGCACCTCGAGATCGAGCCGCCGCGCCAGCCGGTCGACGAGCGTGGTCTCATCCTCGGAGCGGAGGCCCTCACCTACCGGCGAGGAAATCGGAGACCGTCAGGTCGGCAGAGCGTATCAAGCTGCGCAGGGTGCCTGTCGCCACCTCGCGATGATCGGGAACGGACAGCGTGGCGACGTGGCCTGGTTTCACGAGGATGATGTGGCTGCCCTGCTGCCGGGCGACCTCCCAACCGAATGATTGGAAGATACGGACGACCTCGCGTCCGCTCATTCGGGGAACGGCAGGCACTATACCGCGACCTCGACCTGCCGCGTCTCGATGGTCAGGGGCAGACCTTGCTCCGCCCGCACTTCCAGGCAGAGGACGATCGCCTCCTTGACGTTGTCGAGCGCCTCGTCTTTCGTCCGTCCCTGGCTCACGCAACCCGGTATCGACGGGCACTCCGCGATCCACACGCCGTCTTCGTCACGGTCGATCGTTACTGGGAACCTCATCGTCCATCGATCTCCTGAGCTCCTGGTCCGGCGATACTCGGTCGTCAGGATCCTCAAGGAGACTCTAGCACACCGTCACAGAGTCTCCCGGATCCTTTCCCGCGGCGCCTCTTATCGCAGCAGGTCGAGGGCCAGGGTCACGGCGCCCTTGGCGGGCTCGCCGTCGAGCAGGGTGACGCGCGCCCGCGGCAGCTCGAGCGACGCTCGCAGCCGCTCGCCGAGGCTGGGGCAGGCGCGGAAAGCGCCGCCGGACAAGACCAGCGGGAAGTGACCGGGAAAGGCGAGCTGCCGGGCCACCGCCCGCGCCGCCCGGGCCAGGTGCTCGGCGCCGTGGTCGATCAGCTCCACGGCGGCCCGGTCGCCCGCGGCGGCCGCTTCCTCGACCAGCGGCGCCAGCTCGGCGACGCGGAAACGGAAGTGCTCCTGGTCGTAGAACCACGACACCAGTCCGGCGGGCACCTCGAGGTCGAGCCGCCGCGCCAGCCGGTCGACGAGCGAGGTCTCCTCGTCGCGGCCGTCGGCGGCGCGGATGGCGCGGCGCAGGGCCGCGTGCCCCAGCCAGTAGGCCGAGCCCTCGTCGCCGAGCAGGTAGCCCCAGCCGCCGGAACGCGCCGTGCGGCCCTCGGCGTCGACGCCGTAGGCGACCGAGCCGGTGCCCGCCACCACCACGATGCCGACGCGCTCAGCGGCGCCCGCCACCAGCGCGATGAAGGCGTCGTTCTCGATGCGGGTGCGCGACGTCCAGTGCAGCCCCAGGCGGCGCAGCACGCCGTGGATCACGTCGCGCTCGCCGGGCCGGTCGACGCCGGCCATGCCGAGGCAGACGGCGGCGATGGGACCGGGGGGCTCGAGGCGCTCGAGGATCTCGTAGAGGACCTTCTCGACGCCCAGCTCGCCCTGCACCTGGAGGTTGGCGCCGCCTGCGCGCGCCTCGGCGCGCACCTCGCCGTCCTCGCCGGCCAGCAGGCCCACGGTCTTGCTCCCTCCGGCGTCGATGCCGACCACGTGGCGCAAATCGAGTCCTCGTCGTGCTCCGGGGAATCCTATCCCGCGGCTTGGCGTCCGTCCACGCTGCGATAAGCTCCCGGCGTGTCCCGCTGGCGGCGCCTGCTCACCGAATCCCGGCACCCCGACACCCTCGCGCTCGACACCTTCACGACCGAGGAAGTCGTCGCGGCGGTCCTCGACGAGGACCGCCGTGGCCTGGAAGCGGCCCTGCGTCTCAAGGCCGAGATCGGCCGTGCCGCGGACTGGATCGCCGAGGCGCTGGCGGCGGGCGGCGACGTCGTCTTCGCCGGCGCCGGCACCAGCGGCCGGCTGGGCGTGGTCGAGGCGGCCGAGTGCCCGCCCACCTTCGGCACCGATCCCGCGCGCGTGCGCGCCGTGATCGCCGGCGGTCCGGACGCCGTCTTCCGCTCCCGCGAGGGGGCCGAGGACCGCGAGGACGACGGCCGCCGCGCCGCCGGCGACCTCGGCCCGGGCGACCTGCTGGTGGGGCTGTCGGCGAGCTCGGTGACGCCCTTCGTCCACGGCGCGCTCGCCGCCGCGCGCCAGCGGGGCGCGCGCACCGTGCTGCTGACCTGCGCGGCGCCGGAGGGTCTCGCGGGCCGGGCGGACCTCGTGCTCGCCCTGGCGACGGGCCCCGAGGTGCTGACCGGCTCGACGCGGCTCAAGGCGGGCTCGGCGACCAAGGCGGTCTTGAACGCCCTCACCACCGCCGCCATGGTGCGGCTGGGCAAGGTCTACGAGAACCTGATGGTCGACCTGCGGCCGGGCTCGGCCAAGCTGCGCGACCGCGCGCTGCGCATCGTCGCGGCGGCCGCCGGGGTGGCGGCCGGCGACGCGGAACGCCTCTGGCGGGAGGCCGGCGGCGAGGTCAAGACGGCGATCGTCATGGCCCGCCGCGGGGTCAGCGCGGACGCCGCCCGGCGGCTGCTGGCGGCCGCCGGCGGACACGTGCGCCAGGCCCTTTGAAAAGGGGGGCAGGGGGATTTCTGTGCTACGATCGCTCCCTCAGCCAGAGCCAGAAAGGATCCCGCCCATGAAGAGATTCGTGACGTTCGTGAGCATCCTGCTGTGTTGCGCTCTGCCGGCCTTCGGCCAGCAGACCGGCTCGATCTCGGGGAAGGTGACCTCCCCCGACGGCGACGCCCTGCCCGGCGTGGCCGTCGAGGCCCGCGGCGACGTGCTGCCGCGGCCGCGCACGACCACCGCGGCGGCGGACGGCGACTACCGCTTCCAGCTCCTGCCCCCCGGCAACTACGTGCTCACTTTCACCCTGAGCGGCCTCGAGACGGCGACCCGGGAGGTCAAGGTCCTGCTCCAGCAGGACACCACCGTCAACGTGGCCATGCGGCCCGAGGGCGTCACCGAGGAGCTGGTGGTCTACGGCGAGTCGGCGCCGATCGACGCCACCTCGGCGGAGATCAAGACCGCGGTCTCCGACGAGGTCATCTCGTCGCTGCCGGTCGGCCAGGAGTACCGCGACCTGGTCAAGCTCATCCCCGGCGTGCAATACACCGAGGACGCCACCCGCGGCCCCAGCGCCGGCGGCAGCGGCCAGGACAACGTCTACCAGTTCGACGGCGTCAACGTGGGGCTGCCGCTCTTCGGCACCCTGTCGGCCGAGCCCTCGTCCCACGACGTCGAGCAGATCGCGATCGTCAAGGGCGGCGCCAAGGCCATCGACTTCAACCGCTCCGGCGGCTTCACGATCAACTCGATCAGCAAATCGGGCACCAATCGCTTCTTGGGCGACGTGAGCTTCCAGCTCCAGACCGACGACATGACCGGCGACCGCGACACCGGCTCGAGCTCCGAGTTCGAGGAGGACAAGGACTGGATCGTGGCCAATATCGGCGGCCCCATCCTGGAGGACAGCCTCTTCTTCTACGCCTCCTACTACCGGCCCACCGTCGGCCGCGCCAGCCGGTCCAACCTCTACGGCGAGGTGCCCGACTTCGACAGCACGCGCGACGAGCTGTTCGGCAAGCTGTCGTTCTCGCCCAGCGACTCTCTGCTGCTCCACCTGAGCCACCGCAACTCCGATCGCGAGGACAGCGGCCTCGGCGTCGCCGCGGAGGACGAAGCCGGATCGACTTCCGAAGGCGGCGACACGACGCTCGAGATCTCGATTCTCGAGGGCTCGTGGATCGTCAGCGACCGGAGCTTCGTGACGTTCAAGTACACCGACTTCCTGAACGAGAACTCGTCGCGGCCCGACGACCTGCTCGGTTTCCCGATCTTCGTCGACGGCAGCCTCGGGCTCGATGTCGCCGGCCTTGACCGGCAGGGGCTCCTCCTGGTGCCGCAGCCGATCGCCGGCCAGGATGCCTACAACGCCTTCATCGCGTCGATCGTCGATCGTTTCGGTTTCCTCGAGAACGGCGTGCGCACCGGCGGCGGCGAAGTCGGCGTGGGCAGCACGATCAACGATCAGAACTTCGGCCGCGAGAGCTTCCAGGTCGCCTACGAGACGACGATCGGCGACCATCAGCTCCACTTCGGCTACCAGTGGTACGTCGACGAGGAAGACCTTTCGCGCACCTCGAACGGCTGGGGCGTGATCTCGGTGCCCGGCGGCCGCACCGCCACGGCCGACGGCACGCCGATCTTCTACGAAGCGCGTTTCGAGCAGCAGAGCCTGCTCGACGCCTCGGGCGAGGTGATCCCGCCGATCCACTCCGAGTTCGAATCGCAGTCGATCGAGGTCAACGACACCTGGGCTCTGAAGGACTGGACGATCAACTTCGGCGTGGTGCTCTCCAACGACGAGCTCTACGGCCAGGGCCTGCGCGAGAACAGCGCCAACGAATCGGGCTTCGAGCTGGCGCCGGGCAACCAGTACAAGATGTACGAGGTCGACTTCGGCGACATGATCCAGCCGCGGCTGGGCCTGGTCCGCAGCTTCGGCGAGGGCCGTTCGACGGCCTACGCCAACTGGGCGCGTTACCACCCGGCGGCCAGCTCGCTGCCGCGGGCGGCCTCGTGGGCGCGCAATCTGCGCCAGTCGATCCGCGCCTTCTTCGACGCCGACGGCAACCTCATTTCCTCCGAGCCGGTGCTGTCCTCCTCCGGGAAGTTCTTCCAGCCCGACCTCGATCCCCGCGCCATCGACGAGTACCTCATCGGCTACTCGCGGCAGATCTCGAGCCGCTGGACCGCCAAGGCCCACGCCCGCTACCGCTACGGCTACAACTTCTGGGAAGACACCAACAACAACGCGCGGTTGGCCTTCGAGCCGCCGGAGGGGGTCCCGCAGGAGGACTACATCCCCGAGCTGGGCAGCTACCGCGCCGAGGTCGGCGGCTCTTCGTACGTGATCGCCGAGCTGGACAACGCCTTCACCAAGTACTACGAGGTCAGCTTCGACGCGCAGTGGCGGGGGCAGAAGGCCCACTTCCAGGGCTCCTACGTGTGGAGCCACTACTACGGCAACTTCGACCAGGACAACACCACCGCGGAGAACGACGACAACATCTTCATCGGCTCGTCGTTCATCGCCGACGGTGCCGGCCGCCAGCTCTGGGACTTCCGCTACGGCGACCTGCGCGGCGACCGCCGCCATCAGCTCAAGGCTTACGGTTATTACAACTTCGACTGGAACGGCAGCGTCGGGGTCTTCGCCGTCTACCAGTCGGGCCAGCCGTGGGAAGCCTGGAACGTGGAGGTCTACCGCCACCTCACCAGCAGCACCAGCGACACCAGCCGGTTCGCCGAGCCCGCCGGCTCGCGCACCACCAGCGACCATTACCAGGTCGACCTCAACTACACCCAGAACTTCCGCTTCGGCGGCCGCTACAACGTGCAGCTCCGGGCCGATCTCTACAACGTCTTCGACAAACAGACGGGATACAACATCCAGAGCCGGGTCAACAGCGCCGGCTTCGGCGATCCGCGGTCGTTCTTCGATCCGCGGCGGCTGCAGTTGATGGTGCGCTTCCAGTTCTGAGGAGAGCGTCATGCCGCTGCTCGACGCCCTGCTCGCCTTCGCCCTCACCATGCTGGCGCTCGCTTCGGTCGCCACGCTGCTGGTGGAGATCGTCCACCGGATCGGCCAACTGCGGGCGAAGGGCCTGCGCGGGATGCTGGAGCGGATCTACGACAAGGAGCTCCGGCCGCTGCTGGCGGCGGAGCTCGCGAAGCTCGAGGGCGCGGCGGAAGACGTCAAGCAGCGATTCCTCCGCGAGATCCTCGAGAACCCGCTGGCCGAGAGCAGGAGCCTGCAGCCGGCCCTGCGCAGCCTCGAGCGGATGTCCACCGAGGAGTTCCTGCGCCGGCTCGGCGACACCGAGGCCGGCGCGCTCCTGCGCCAGCGGCTCGGCGCGCGGGCGGCGGAGATCGGCCAGGCCCTCGACCGCCTGGCCCGCAGGTTCGACCACTACGGCGCCGTGGCCTCAGACTTCTTCGCCCGCCGGGCCAAGGTCCTCTCGGTCGCCGCCGGCATCGGCCTGGCCTTCATCTGCAACGTCGACGCGGTGCGGATCCTCAACGGCTACCTGAAGGACTCGGTGGCCGCCCAGGCCGTCATCGCCCAGAGCGACGTTTTCCTGGAGCAGTGGCGGGAGGCCCGGGAGAGCCTCGCGGCGTTCGAGCGCTCGTCAGGAGGGTCGGACGGGTCGGACCTGTCGGACAGGTCGGACAGGTCGGACGGCGGCGGCGACCTCGCGGCGGTCGCGGCGCGGCTGGCGCAGGTGCGCGACAGCCTCGGCGACCTCGAGGGCACGGGCCTCCCCGTGGGCTACGACCGCTATCCCGTGACGGTGGACCTCGGGACCTGGAAGTTCTGGAGCTGGGCTTTCATCGTGCTCCTGACGGGTTTCCTGCTCGGGCTCGGGGGGCCGTTCTGGTTCGACGTCGTGATGCGGCTCAGCCAGGTGCGGCAGGCGTTGCGCGGCGGGGTCCGCGCCGGGCCGGGGTCGCCTCCGGAGGCGCCGGCCGCGGTCACGACCGCGCAGCGGGTGGCGCTCTTCGAGGAGAGCGCCGCCGCCGCGCCGCAGTGAGCCCCCGCCGAGCCGCTGTTGCGGTTCCGCGGCCGTCGTCGCCTCAAGGATCAGGACGCGCCATGCGACTTTCGACGATCGGCTCCGCCGCGCTGGTGACCGCCGGGCTCCTCGCCTGCCAGGACGCCGCCCTCCGCTCCTGCCGGGAGCTCGCGGAGCAGGAGGACCACGCCGCCGCGGCCGAGCGCTGCGCCGCGGTCTTCGAGCGCACCGGCGACGCGCGGGCCGGTCTCCTGGCCGCCCGCGCCGAGCTCGCGGCCGGCCGTCAGGACGCGGCGCTCGCCTGGGCCGAGCGGCTGGTCGACAGCGACGCCGAGGCCGCCGCCTGGCGCCTCGCCGCCGGCGTCCACCGCCGCCGCGGCGAGGGCGCCTCGGCGCAGCGCGCCTACCGGCGCGAGCTGGAGCTGCGGCGTGCCGCCGGCGACGCGGCCGCCGAGGCGGAATGCCTCTACGGCCTCTTCTTTCTCGCCTGGCGGGCCTCCGAGCACCGCCGCGCCCTCGAGCTCGCCGGCGAGTCGCTGGCGGCGGCCGAGCGCGCGCACGACCGCGAAGCCGAGGGCAAGGCCTACGAGGCCCTCTATACGGTGCTCTACGAGGTCGGAGACCTGGCCAACGCCGAGCGCGCCCTCAAGGCCGCGCACGAGCTGCGGCCGCCCGCCGACGAGGGCGCCCGCGCGCGCTTCCTGCTCAACCGCGGGCTCCTGCAGCTCGACCGGCGGCGGCCGCGCCTGGCGCGTCACGACTTCGAGCGCGCCCTGGAGCTGGCGCCGGCCGTCGACGTGCCGCGCTTCGACCGCTCGCTGCGCGCCAATCTGGTGCAGGCGAGCCTGGAGCTCGACGACCTCGCCGCGGCCGAGCGGCACCTCGCGGCGCTCGCGGAGCACGACGACGGCCAGGGCGTCACGAGGCTCTACTTCGCCGCCCGCGTGGCCCAGGCGCGCGGCCGTCACGAGCAGGCGGCGGCGCTCTATGCCGACGCCCTGGCCGTCGCCTCGGGGCCGGACTGGCGGTGGCTCCTCGAGCTCCACCGGGGCCAGGCAGAAGAGGCGGCGGGCGCCGTCGCCGCCGCCCGACATTCCTATCAGAACGCCGCCGGAGCGCTCGAAGCGATGCGCGCCGACCTGGCCCTGGACGAGCTCAAGTCGGCGTTGCTCGACGCGCGCCGCGAACCCTTCGAAGCCCTCTTCCGCCTCGCCGTGGGCGGCGGCCGGCCCGAGGAGGTCCTCGGTGCGGTCGAACGCGCCAAGTCCCGCGCCTTCCTCGACGCCTTCATAACCGCCACCGCGCCACCGCCCGCCACGCGGTCGCCCGCCACCTGGTCGGCGGCGGGGCAGCGGCTCGAGACGCTGGCGGCGCTGCTGCCGGCGGTCAGCGCCTCGCCGGTGGTGGCGCCGCGGCCCGCCGGCGAGCTCCTCGCCGCGGTCGGCCGCCGCCGCGTGCTCGCCTACTTCCGGGCCGGCGACGAGCTGTGGCTGATCGCCGTGGGCGAGGGCCGGGTGCGGCCGCACCGGCTGGCGCCCTCGGCCGCCGAGATCGGGCGCCGCGTCGACCGGCTGCTGGCGCGGCTCGACGAGCGCGCCGCCGCCGCCGAGCTCGGCGAGGTCCTGCTGCCGGCCGGCGTCCTGCCGGCGGCGGGCGAGCCGCTCCACGTGGTGACCGACGGCGACCTCGGCCGGCTGCCCTTCGCGGCGCTCGTCCGCCGCGGACGCTTCCTGGTGGAGGACCACGCCGTCGTCTACCTGCCCAGCGTCAGCGCCCTGGCCGTGCTCGGCGAGCGACGCGGCGGCGAGCCGGGCGAGCCGGTGGTGCTGGGAGATCCGCGCGGCGACCTGCCGGGCGCGGCGCGCGAGGCCGCGGCGGTGGCCGCGGCCCTCGGCACGGTGGCCCTGACCGGCGGCGACGCCACGCTGGAGGCGCTGCGCCAAGCGGCGCGGGCGCGGGTGCTGCACCTGGCCACCCATACCGGCCTGGGTCCCCGCGGCCCCTGGCTGGCGCTCGCCGACGGCGACGCCGGCACCGCCGAGGTGCTCGCCGGTCCCCTGGCGCCGCGCCTGGTGGTGCTCGCCGGCTGCGCCTCGGCGGCGCGCCGCGGCGAGGGGCTGTGGGGATCGCTCGGCGCCGCCTTCCTGGCCGCGGGCAGCCAGGCGGTGCTGGCGTCCCTGAGCTCGATCGACGACGACGCCGCCCGGCGATTCGTCGAGCGCTTCTACCGCGAAGGCGGCGCCGGAGATCCCGCCGGCGCCCTGGCGCGCGCGCAGCGCGCCCTGATCGCCGGCGGCGCGCCGCCCGCGGACTGGGCTCCGTTCGTGTTGCTCGGAGCCGCCGATCCGCTCTCACCGATCCAAGACCCATGACCGACCTGCGAGCGAGCTGAAAAGGAGACGATCATGATCCGACGTTGGCCATCCGTACTTTTCGCCATGGCCGCCTTCGGCCTGGGCTGCTTCATGGGCGATATGATGCCGTCCGAGGTCGCCGGCCAGGCCGGCGACGGAATGTTCCTGAGCGAAGAGGGAAAGTGGCAGAGCGACGGCGAGACTTTGACGCTCGAGGCCGAGCCCGGGCAGTACTTCCTGGCGCTGCGGACGGTCGTCGATCCGGCGGCGCCGGCGGCACCTCCGCGCCTGCAAGGGTCGTGGGTGGCGCCGGAACGGGAACCGCTGAAGCTCGACCTGGCGGACTTCCAGGACCTGTTCGTGGTGCGGGTGACGGGGGCCTCGCGCTGGGACGGCGTGGGTCTCGTTTTCCTCCCCTGCACCCCGCCGCCCGGGTGCCCGTTCCCACCCGAGCCGGATCCGTTCTGAGGCGGCGGCGCTCGGTCGGTCGTTGCTGAGCCATGGCGACGGCCGACGAGACCCTGGCGATCTCCGATCCCGAGCGGCGGGCCCTCGCGGCCCTCGACCGCGCGGACCCGCGGGCGGCTCTCGCCGTGCTGATGGAGGCCTACGGCACGCCGCTCTACCGTTTCTGCCGCCAGCTCGTGGGCGACGACGCCCTGGCCGAGGACGTATTGCAGATGACCTTCGTGCAAGCCCATGACGGCCTGCCTCGTTTCGCCCGGCGCTCGTCGCTCTCCACCTGGCTCTTCGGCATCGCCCGTCACCGCTGCCTCGACGCGCTCAAGGCCGCGCGGCGGCGGCGCGCGCGCTTCCAGCTCGTGGCCGACCCCCCCGAGGCGCCCGACGGCGGCGCCGCCGCGGACGAACGGCTGGCGGCGCGCTCGCTGCGCGGCGCCCTGCGCCGCTGTCTCGACAAGCTGGCGCCGGCGGTGCGCACGGCGGTGTTGCTGCGCTTCCAGGAAGACCTCAGCTACCCCGAGATGGCGCTCGTCTGCGGCGCGCGGCCCCCCGCCCTGCAGGCCCGGGTGGCGCGCGCCCTGCCGGCGCTCCGGCGCTGCCTGGAGAGCGAGGGGGTGAGGCCGTGACGCGCTGCACGCGCTTCGAGGACGAAGGCCTCGCCTTGCTCGAGGCGGGCCGCGAGCTCGACGAGCACTTCGCCGTCTGCGCCGATTGCCGCGCGGCGCGCGCCGCCTACGAGCGACTCGGGCAGGCCCTCGCCGCGGCCGGCGCCGAGCTCGCACCGCCGCCGGGCTGGACGGCGCGCGTCTGGGCGCGGCTCGACGAGCGCCGGGAGCGCCGGCGTCGCGGCTGGCTCCTGGCGCCGGCGGCGGCCCTCGCCGCCGCGGCCCTGGCGGCGGTCCTCTGGGTCGTCCCCTCCAGGCCGCCGCCGGCGGGGCTCCGCCTCGAGGTCGCGGTCGAGTCGGCCTCCGGGCGGCGCGGCCTCGAGGCCCAGCCGGGAGACCGGCTGGTGCTGCGCGCGGCCGCCGGCGGCCGGCCGCACGCCGAGCTCCGCGTCTACCGCAACGACCGCGAGCTGGTGCTGCGCTGCGCCGGCGAGCCCCCCTGCCGCCGCCGCGGCGACACCCTCGAAGCCGTCGTCGAGCTGGCCGCCCCCGGCGCCTACCAGAGCCTCCTGCTGGCCGCCGACGCGCCCCTGCCGCCGCCCGCCGGCACGCTCGACGACGACGCCGGCGCCGCCCTCGACGCCGGCGCCGACGTGGCGATGGGCGACGAGGTCGACGTGCGTTGACCTACGTTCCAACGGCCTCCGGAACGGGCTCGTAGAGCTCATCGAACGTCGCGGCCTTGATCACCTGCCGTTCGCCGCCGGGCTGGAGCACCGCCCAATCTCCCTCCTCGCCCTTGGCGCCCCGAACCTCCACGTTGCCGTCGCGGGTCGTCGTGTCGAGGGTGAAGGGCTCCTTCACTTGCAGTGCCCGGACGGGCGCAACCTTGCGGTATTCGTTCTCGTTTTCCGTCGGCTCGTAGAGCTCGTGGAACTCTTTCTCGGCGCAGCCGTAGACGTCACCGTCGATGATCCGGCCGCCGACGTATCGCGACTGCCACTGAACCGTTCCGACGATCAGATAGTGGGGGTCCGGGATCTCCTGGACCGTGCCCCAGGAATCCGTTTTGTCGTAAGTGGCGCCCGTCTCCTGCCGGAAGGCGAGCACGGTCGCCTTCTTGCGGTATTCCGGCGCGCCGGACAGGTCGAGCGAATTGGCATCGAGCATGGCGGTTCTCCTCACACGTGCCGGTTGCCGCGCCCCGGCCCGACGAACGAGTAAAGCGTCATCCCCGCCTCGCGCGCCATCTCCACCGACAGGCTCGAGGCCGCGCCCACCGCCGCCAGCACCGGCACGGCGGCGCGCAGGGCCTTCTGCACCACCTCGAAGCCGGCGCGTCCGCTGGTGAGGATGATCCGCCCGGCGAGGGGCCAGGGGCCGTTCAAGAGGGCGTGGCCGACCAGCTTGTCGACGGCGTTGTGGCGGCCGATGTCCTCGAAGAGAGACACCAGGCGGCCGTCGGGCTCGAAGAGGGCGGCGGCGTGGATGCCGCCGGTGTCGGCGAAGAGGCGCTGCTCGGCGCGCATGCGGCCCGGCAACGATTCGACGAGCTCGCGCGGCACCGCGATCGGCGCGATCGGCGGGATCGTCTGGCGCAGGCTGTCGATCGTCTTCTTGCCGCAGACGCCGCAGGCCGCCACCGCCCGGAAGGCGCGCGCCGCGTGCTCGCGCCGGCGCGGCAGCTCGCGCGCCGCCGCCGCCGTCAGCCGCACGTTGACGGTGTTCTCGGGGTGCGAGGACTCGATGACGTCGCGCGCCCGCTCGACCGACGCCAGGTCTTCCGGCGCGTCGACGAGGCCCTCGGTGAAGACGAAGCCCGCCGCCAGCTCGCGGTCGGCGCCGGGCGTGCGCAGGGTGACCGCGAGGTTCTCGCCGTCGACGCGGATCTGCAGCGGCTCCTCGACCACCACCCAGTCGCGCTCGGTGCCGCCGCCGGAGCGCTCCACCCGGACCTCGGCGAGCCCGGGCGCGCGGTCGGTCGGTGGGTCGCCGGCAAGGTGCATGGCAGCTCCATGATAGCGGAAGAAATCCCCCCTGCCCCCCTTTCTCAAAGGGGGGGGTACCTCACGGCTGGCTTCGCCTCGCGCGTGCGCGGACGCCCCTCAGATAAGGGCATAAGAAGCAGGTGATTAACCTTCGCCTCGCGCGTGCGCGGACGCCCCTCTTCTCCGGTGGCCGAGCCGAGGCGTCAGCCTCCCCTCCTTGAAAAAGGGGGGATCGAGGGGGGATTCCTCTGGGACTCCTCCGCGTACTCGGCATAGAAACGGGCCGCGCACTCCGGGCACAGGCCGTGGCTGAACTCCGCCTCCGAGTGCTCGGCCATGTAGAGCTCGAGCTGAGTCCAGTAGCCGGTGTCCTCGCGGATCTTCTTGCACGACGAGCAGATCGGGATCATGCCGCGCAACACCTTGATCTGGGCCACCGCGGTGGCCACGCGCTGCTCCAGCACGGCCTCGTGACGCCGGGCGCGGCGCAGCCGCCAGAGCGGCAGCGCCGCCACCACGGCGGCGGCGATCACGGCGCAGAGCACGTAGAACGTCCATGTCTCGTAGAAACGGGGCCGGAGAGTGAACGCGAAGGCGGCAGGCTCCGGGCTCCAGGAGCCGGCTTCTCGGCGCGCCGCCACCACGAAGCGGTAGTCGCCCGGCGGGAGATTGGTGTACGAGGCCTTGCGCAGGCCGGAAGCGTCCACCTGCCAGTCGGCGTCGAAGCCCTCGAGGCGGTAACGGAACCCGAGGCTCTCCGACGACCGCAGGGTGAGGCTGGTGAACCGGATCTCGATCCGGCGGCTCCCCGGCGCCAGCGTCGCCGGCGCCGTGGCCGCGACCTCCCCGCCGTCGACCACGACCTCCTCGACGAGCGCCGCCGGACCATTCGACGGAAGCTCGAGGTTGGCCGGGTCGACCACCGCCGCGCCGTGCGGCGTCGGGAACCAGAGCCTGCCGTCGCCGGCCTTCCACGCCGCGGGTTGGTGGCCGCCGAAGCACTCGCCGCCGCGCAGCCCGTCTTCGGAGCCGAAGGCGATGCTCGAGACCTGGCCCCGCCGTCCGGCGGCGTACAGATCGAGCTCCTCGCGGCGCAGGCGCAGAGCGCCGCGGGCGGTGGCGAGCCACAGGTATCCACGGTCGTCCTCGAGGATGCTCAGCACCCGGTCGTCCCGCAATCCCTGGGCCGTGGTGAAGCTCACCACCTCGCCGTCCCGGAAGCGGTCGAGCCCGGCCGCGGTGCCCAGCCACAAGGTGCCCGCCGCGTCCTCGTGGATCGCCCACACCATGTCGCTGGAGAGCCCGTCCTCGACGCCGTAGTGGGTCAGGACGCCGTCGCGATAGCGGTCGAGGCCCCGGCTGGAGCCGATCCACAGGGTCCGGTCGGCGCTCTCCCAGAGCGACCGGACGATATCGCTGGCCAGACCGTCGGCACTGGTCAGGTTCTCGAACCTGCCGTCGCGAAGACGGGACACTCCGCCGTTGGTGCCGATCCACAGCGAGCCATCGCGGCCTTCGAGGAGCGAGAGCACGACGTCGTTCGCGAGGCCGTCGGCGGTCGTCAAGGTGGTGAAGCGGCCGTCGCGGAGACGGCCGAGGCCGGCGCCGTTGGTGCCGATCCAGAGGTTGCCGGCGGCGTCTCCGAGCACCGCGAAGATGAGGGCCGCGGCGAGGTCGTCCGCACCGGGGAAGACGCTCACGAACCCCTGGGCGTCGTCTCGCGAGCGATGCAGCCCGCCCTGGAAAGTGCCGATCCAAAGGGTGCCCTCGGGGTCCCCGTAGATCGACGTCACGCTCTTCGAAACCAGCCCGTCGGCCGCGCCGTAGGTGACGAACGGGCCGTCGTGGAGGCGGCTCAGCCCCCCTCCCAGGGTGCCGATCCACAAGTGGCCTTCGCGATCTTCGAAGACGTCGTTGACGACGTCGCTCGGCAGACCATCGCCGGAGTGGAAGCGCGAGACCTCGCCGTCCGCGGTCAGGCGGTAGAGACCGCCGCCCACGGTGCCGAACCACAAGTTGCCGTCGCGATCCTCTTCGAGCCCCCAGATGAAGTCGCGGGGGAGGTCGAGGGCCGCCAGGGTATCGATCTCGCCGCCGCGAATCCGGGCGAGGCCGTGGGTGGTCCCGAGCCAGAGGTCGCCGCGACGGTCCTCGACGATCTTGCCGACGCCGTTCGAGGGCAGCCCGTCGGCGATGGTCCAGGCGGTGACCACGCCGTCTCGGTAACGGTTCAGGCCGCCGACGTAGGTGCCGATCCAGAGGGTCCCGGCACGGTCGACGGTCAGGCCCCAGATGGACGTGTCGGTGAGCCCGTCCGCGGCGGTGAGGAAGGAGATCTCGCCGTCCTTGAAGCGGCCCACGCCGGCGCCGTAGGTGCCGAACCAGACCTCGCCCTCGCGGCCGGCGGTCACGACCATGACGCGGTTCGTCGGCAGGCCGTCGCCGCGGGCCCACGTCCGGAATCGGCCGTCGCCGTCGCGCCGCATCAGCCCGCCCCCGTCGATGGCGATCCACAGCGTGCCGTCGGCGGCGACGGCGAGGTCCTCCACCTGGTGGCTCGCCATCGCCGGCGTGTTGCCGCGGTCGAAGACGGTGAAGCGCACGCCGTCGAAACGCACCAGCCCGGCGCGGGTGCCGAACCAGAGATAGCCGTCGGGGGTCTGGGCGATCGTCTGGACCGAGCCCTGGGGCAGGCCGTCCTGGGTCCCCCAGGAGCGGAAGGCGTACTGGCGGGGCGGTTTTTCGGGCGAGAGGGCGGCGGCGCCGGCGCCGCCGAGAAGCGCCAGCGTCAGACCGGCAGCCAGCAACGGCGGTTCTGGAGAAGTCATTGACAATCTCAAGTCCATCCCCCAACACGGCGTGCGCAACACGGCGTGCGCAACACGGCGTGCGACCGCGATGATACCGCACCGCGGGCGGCTCGGCGTCCGATCCCTTCGAGTACAATCCCGGTGCTCCGAGGACCCACCGATGACGACACCGCTCATCCGTCTCGCCGCCGTCCCCTTCGTCCTCCTCCTGGCCGCGCTCCCAGCGTCCGCCGGCGACGTCCTGACCCCGGAGCTCCTGGTGGACCTGCGCACCGTCTCGAACGTGACGCTCGACCCGGGCGGCGAGCGCGCGGCCTACCTGCTCGAGGTGCCGCGCGCCGCGGGCGAGGAGCCGGGCCGGGCCTGGCGCGAGCTGTGGGTCGCCGACCTGGCGCGCGGCACCACGCGCCGCTACACGAAAGGCAAGGAGCGCGTCGGCGCGCCGGCCTTCTCGCCCGACGGCAGCAGCCTCGCCTTCCTGGTCGAGCGCCGGGAGGTCGCGCCGCGCGCGCAGATCTACGCGCTGCGCGTGCGCGGCGGTGAGGCGCGCGCGCTCACCCGTCATCCGAGCTCCGTCGAGCAGTTCAGCTTCGCCCCCGGCGGCGCGCTCGTCGCCTTCACCGCCGACGATCCGGAGAGCGAGGCGGAGCGCGAGGGCAAGAAGCGCGGCCGCGACGCCCGGGTCGCCGACGCCGAGGCGAAGTACCGCCGGCTGTGGCTCCTCGACCTCAAGACGAAGGAGACCCGTCGTCTCTTCGACGCCGACCTCCACGTGTGGGACTTCCTCTGGACCCCCGACGGCCGCCAGCTCGTGCTGCGCGCGGCGCCGACGCCGCGCAAGGACGACGATTACATGTTCACCCAGCTTTACGCCGGCGGCGTCGACGGCGGGGCGCCGCGCCGGATCGTGGAGACGCCGGGAAAGCTCGGCGCCCTGGCGGTGGCGCCCGACGGCCGGCGGCTGGCCTACCTCGGCGCGGTGAGCCGGAACGATCCGCTGGCCCAGAGCCTCTTCGTGGTGCCGCTCGCCGAAGGCGCGGCGCCCACCAACCTCACCGCGGGCCACGAGGGCAGCGGCGTCCAGCTCGCCTGGCGGGACGCCGAGACCGTCCTGATGGTGGCCGTCGAGGGGTCGCGGCAGGCGCTCTACGAGGTCGACGCGGAGAGCGGACGGCGCCGGCGGCTGGCCTGGCCCTCGCTGGTGATCGAGAGCTTCGACGTCAGGAGCGACCGGCTGGTGGCGGCGGCGCACGCGGCGTCGCACCCGGCGGAGCTCTACGTGGCGCGTGCCGACGCTTCCGAGCCGCGGCGGATCCACGACCACAACCCGCGGCTCGGCGCCGTGCGCCTGGCCCGCCAGGAGGTGATCGAGTGGCCCGGCGGCGGCGGCTGGCCCATCGCGGGCGTGCTCACCTACCCGCTCGACTACGAGCAGGGGCGGCGCTACCCGCTGGTGCTCCAGATCCACGGCGGACCCGAGGGCGTGAGCCTCGACGGCTGGACCTCCTCGCCCACCTACCCCGTGCAGCTCCTGGCGCGCGACGGCTTCATGGTTCTCGAGCCCAACTACCGCGGCAGCCAGGGCCGGGGCGTCGACTTCGCCAAGGCCGACCACGACGACCTCGGCGGCGCCGAGTACGCCGACGTGCTCGGCGGCGTCGACGCCCTGGTCGCCCGCGGCCTCGTCGAGGCGGCGCGCGTCGGCACCGGCGGCTGGTCCTACGGCGGCTACTTCTCGGCCTGGGGGGCGACGCGTCACAGCGCGCGCTTCGCCGCCGCGGTCGTCGGCGCCGGCATCAGCAACTGGATCTCCTTCACCGGCACCACCGACATCCCCTACGAGATGTCGCTCGTCCACTGGGACTCCTGGTGGTTCGACGAGCCGGCCCTGCACTGGGAGCGCTCGCCGCTGGCCCACCTCGAGGGCGCGCGCACGCCGACCCTGATCCTGCACGGCGAGAAGGACGAGCGCGTCCACCCCGCGCAGGGCCTGGAGCTTTACACGGCGCTGCGCATCCGCGGCGTGCCGGCGCGCTTCGTGACCTATCCGCGCGAGCCCCACGGCCTGCGCGAGCGCGCCCACCAGCTCGACGCGATCGAGCGCGTCCTCGCCTGGTTCGGCGAGCACCTGGCAGTGCCGGCCGGGCACGGCGAGTGACTTCTGACAAGCTACGCCGTGATATCTCCCAGGACGAGAGGGGGCCTCGGAGAGGGGCCGGGGGTGAGGGTTCCCGACACGTGCTTGACAGGGCATCGGCCGGCTCGTATCCTTGGGCCCTGGGCGGGAATAGCTCAGTGGTAGAGCACAACCTTGCCAAGGTTGGGGTCGCGGGTTCAAGTCCCGTTTCCCGCTCCATGCAGATTCGTCCGGGCGACGTAGCCAAGTGGTAAGGCAAGGGTCTGCAAAACCCTCATTCGCCGGTTCGAATCCGGCCGTCGCCTCCAGGCCCCTCCACTCGGGCGCGTGCTATGATCGCGCGCCAACATGTCCACCTCTCCCAAGCCCAGCGCGGAAGAGGCCGTCGCGACGACGACGCACCCGGCGGTCCGCCGCCTGAACGTCCTGCTCTTCGATCCTGGAGGCGTCCACCGCGAGGCGCTGCAGGAGGCGTTCGCGGCGCGCGGTTACCGCGTCGAGGTCCACGCGCGGGCCGAGCAGGCGTGGAACGCCTGGAGCTCCGGCGTGCTCCCGCTCGTGGTCATCACCGCCGCCTCCGGCCTCGAGCTCTGCGGCCGCGTCGCCCGCACGCGGCTCGGCGGCACCGTCCGGATCCTGGCCTGCCTCGATCGCCGGCACGAGGGCGCCGGCGGTCAGTTCGTGGACGCCGGCGCCGACGACGTGGTGATCCTGCCCCTGGAGCCGCGGCTGCTCGACCTGCGCCTGCGGCTGGCCGAGCGCAAGCTGGCGCCGGCGCAGGAGCCCCCCTTCTACCAGCGTTCCGGCTTCTTCCGCCTGCTCGCCGACACCATGAACGAGGGCCTCGGAGTGCGCGACGCGGCCGGCCGGGTGGTCTACGTGAACGACCGATTCTGCCGCATGCTGGGCTATTCGCGCGGCGAGATGCTCGGCCGCCAGGTCGCCGACTTCCTCGACCCGGCGTCGGCCGCCGTCTTCGCCGAAGAGATGCGCCGGCGGCCGGCCTCGCACGCGAGCTGCTACGAGCTGACGATGGTACACAAGAGCGGCGTGCGCATTCCCACGCTGCACTCCGGCCGCGCGATCCACGGCAAGGAAGGGACGTTCCTGGGCTCCTTCGCCGTGATCAGCGACGTCAGCGAGCGCCGGCACCTGCTCGAGAGGATGCTCGCGAGGGCGGACGTCCACCAGCACAGCGACGAGACGGCCCTGCGCCGCGCCGTCGACCAGTGGCAGTTCGGCGTGGTCTACCAGCCGATCGTCGAGCTCGCGAGCGGGCGGATCGCCGGCGTCGAGGCGCTGGTGCGCTGGCTCCACCCCGAGCGCGGCCTGGTGTTGCCCCAGGAGTTCATCAACCTCGCCGAGGAGACCGGGCTGATCACCACCCTCGGCGGCCGGGTGCTGGCCGAGGCTTGCCTGCAGATGAAGGACTGGCAGGACCGGCTCGGGCGGCCGGGGGCCTGGTTCGTGAGCGTCAACCTGTCGAGCCGCCAGCTCGCCCAGCCCGACCTCGCCCAGCTCGTCGAGCGGGTGCTGGCCGAGAGCGGCCTCGACGCCGCCGGCCTGATCCTGGAGATCAGCGAGAGCGTCGTCACCGGCCGCGACGCCGCCGTGCTGCCGGCGCTGGAGCGCCTGCGCGCGCTCGGCGTCCGCCTCTCGCTCGACGACTTCGGCACCGGTCCCTCCTCGCTCTCCGTGCTCCGGCGCTTCCCCTTCGAGATGGTCAAGATCGACCAGGTCTTCATCCGCAACGTGGGCGAGAGCCGGGCGAGCGACGACCTCGTCAAGAGCGTCCTCGCCGCCGATCACGGGCGCCGGCTGACGAGCGTCGCCGAAGGCGTCGAGACCGAGGGGCAACGCCGCGCCCTGTGCGCGCTCGGCTGCGCCTACGCCCAGGGCTATCTGTTCGCCGCGCCGGGCGACGACGCCCGGACCGAGGAGCTGCTGGGGCAGACCCTGCCGGTAGGATCGGCGGCGGCAGGCTCAGATTGAGATAGACTCGCGACGCCATCGCGGGGCCGGTCCGCGCGGACTCGTGATCAGGTCTGGTCAACGAAGGAACAGGATGCTAGTCTAGCGTGCTCAGCCCGCTGCGATCGGGCTTCGGATGCTCGCAACCCTCACGGAGGCCTCATGCGCCCAACCAAGATCATCAGCTTGACGGGAGCCTTGCTCCTCCTGTCCGCCGCCATGGCGGCTTCCAGGACGTACCGCCCGCCGGTCAGCTTCAGCGCCGCGGTGGCGGATCTCGCCGCCGTCGACCGGCACGTGATGCTGCCGGTGGACAACGCCGCGCTGCTGGCCGCGGCGAAGAGCGCCGAGTCGGCGCGCGTCGCCGTGCCTTACGTGTTCGCGCACGCGCTCGAGGTCGACCTCGACCTGGAGTCCTCAGGCACCTGGGAGGACCTCGGGGACGGCTCGCGTCTGTGGCGTCTGCGGATCGCCTCGCCCACCGCGATGTCGCTGAGCCTGGGCTTCTCGCGTCTCGACCTTCCGGAAGGCGCGGGGCTGTGGATCTACTCGCCGCGGGGAGAGGTGGTGGAGGGGCCGTACACGGCGCGGCACGCCTCGCCCCGCGGGCGGCTCTACACGCCGGTCGTGCCGGGCAACGAGGTCGTCGTCGAGCTCTGGGTGCCGGCCGCCGTGGCGGCGCCGGCGCTGCGCATCGAACGGGTACACCACGACTTCCGCGGCTTCGCCAAGGCCGGCGCGTGCAACAACGACGTGATCTGCCCCGAGGGCGATCCGTGGCGCGACCAGATCCGCTCGGTGGCCCGCTACGTGATCGCGGGCACGACGCTGTGCAGCGGCCAGCTCGTCAACAACACCGCCAACGACGACACCCCCTACTTCCTGAGCGCCTTCCACTGCGGCGTCACGCCCCAGAACGACGACACGGTGGTGGTCTACTGGAAGTACGAGGCCCCGGTCTGCGGCCAGCAGAGCGGCGGCAGCCTGGCCCTCAACCAGACGGGCTCGATCTTCCGCGCCAGCGAGGAGACGACCGACTTCCTGCTGGTGGAGCTCAGCCAGGCTCCCGATCCGGACTTCGACGTCTTCTTCACCGGTTGGGACGTCAGCGGCGTTCCGCCCATGGGATCCGTGGGCATCCACCACCCATCGGGGGACGTCAAGTCGATCAGCTTCAACGACGACGTCCTCGGGACGACCGAGTGGATCGTGCCCAACACCCACTGGCTCGTCGACAACTGGGAGGACGGCACCACCGAGGGCGGCTCTTCGGGCTCCTGCCTGTGGGACCCGGCGAACAAGCTGTGCGTGGGGACCCTGACCGGCGGCCTCGCCTCGTGCAGCGTGATCGACCTCGACATCTACGGCAAGCTCGTCGAGGCCTGGGACGTAGGCCCCACGGCCGCGAGCCGGTTGCGCGACTGGCTCGACCCCCTGGGCCTGGGGGTGACGACGCTGGAGGGCCGCGATCCGGGGGACGCGCCGCCGCCGCCCCCGCCGCCGCAAGGCGCCTGCGCGCCGAGCGCCACCACGCTTTGCCTGCGCGACGGCCGCTTCAGGGTAGAGGTGAGCCGCACCGGAGCCGGCGGCCCGGGACCGGCGACGGTGGTCGGGGCGGGCAACGACGAGTCGGGCATCTTCTGGTTCTTCGGCCCGGAGAACTGGGAGATGCTGCTCAAGGTGCTCAACGGCTGCTCGATCAACAACCGCTACTGGGTCTTCGCCGCCACCGCCTCCGCCGTCGAGTGGACGATCACCGTGACCGACACCGAGACCGACGTGACCAAGACGTACGATCACATGGCGGGCACCGCGTCGCCGGCGCTCACCGACACGTCGGCCTTCGCCACGTGTCCCTGATCGCGGCGGGCGCCTGAGATGGCGGCGGACCTCGCCCCGAGCCGCGCCGAGATCGAGACGGCCCACCAGCGTCTCGCGGGGGTGGCCCACCGCACCCCCGTGCTGACCTCGGCCTACTTCGACGCACGCGCGGGCGCCCGGCTCTTCTTCAAGTGCGAGAGCTTCCAGAAGGTGGGCGCCTTCAAGTTTCGCGGCGCCTACAACGCCGTCTCCTCGCTCGGCGCCGAAGAGCTGGCCCGCGGCGTGGTTACCCACTCCTCGGGCAACCATGCCCAGGCGGTGGCGCTGGCGGCCCGCCTCAAGGGCACCCGGGCGACCATCGTGATGCCGGAGAACGCGCCCCAGGTCAAGGTAGAGGCGGTGCGCGGCTACGGCGCCCGGGTGATCCTCTGCGAGCCGAGCCAGGTGGCGCGGGAGAGCGGCATCCAGGAGGTGATCCACGAGACCGGGGCGGTGCTCGTCCATCCCTACAACGACCTGCGCATCATCGCCGGCCAGGCCACGGCGGGGCGTGAGCTGCTGCAAGACGTCCCGCGGCTCGACGCGATCGTGACGCCGGTCGGCGGCGGCGGCCTGCTCTCCGGCACGGCGCTCGCCGCCGCCTACTTCGCCCCCGGCGTTCGGGTCTTCGGCGCCGAGCCGAGCGGCGCCGACGACGCCGCCCGGTCGCTGGCGAGCGGCCGCATCGAGCCCTCCGTCGAGCCGCGGACGATCGCCGACGGGCTGCTGACCTCGCTCGGCGAGCACACCTTTGCCGTCATCCGCCGTCTCGTCGAGGCCATCGTCACGGTCGACGACGACGCGACCGTCGAGGCCATGCGCCGGGTGTGGGAGCGCATGAAGATCGTCATCGAGCCGTCGGCGGCGGTGCCGCTCGCCGCCTTGCTGGCGGGCAAGCTCGACCTCGCGGGCAAGCGGGTCGGGATCATCGTCTCGGGCGGCAACGTCGACCTCGAGCGTCTGCCGTGGCTGGGCAAGGGAAGTGTGTGAGTGAGATCGTCGATCCCGCTGCCGGAGGCGCTCAGGGCGCGGATCCTGGAGATCGACCCGTCAAGCGCCGGATAAGATAGGGTCGAACGCTCCGGAGCCGCCTGCGATGGAACCTCCCTTCACCCTCCCCTTCGACAGCTTCTGGCAATGGCTGGTGAGCCACCCGAACTGCATCTTGCGGGCGGGCACCCCCGAGGCCGTCCTCTACGACGACGACGACCTGCACTGGCACTTCGCCTCCTACGACGGCGGCACCTTCGGCGTCCAGGTGCTGCGTGGCAAGCGCTACGCGGGCGAGATCTACCTCGACCCGGAGCAGGTCGCCTACGTCCAGGGCGTGCCCGGCGAGGCCGACGGCGAGCACGAGTTCGAGCTCATCTCGGAGACCGAGACCGACCGCACGGTGGTCTACTTCTTCGTGCTCGCCCACGGCTACGAGGACGACACCGAGCCCTCGGGCCGCGTCCACTAGCGCCGCGCTACTTCTCGACGATGTCCGCCTTGAGCGTCGACACCAGGGCCAGCAGCTCGTCCTTCTCCTTGTGCGGCACCTTGAACTTGTCGAGCGTCGCCACCAGGTGGGCGACCGTGGCGTCCCAGTCCGCCTCGGTGATGCCGATGCCGGCGTGCGACGTCTTGGTGTCGCGGCCGGTGTAGACGCAGGGACCGCCGGTGACCTGGCAGAGCTGGTCGACCACGTGCTGGCGGATCCTGTTCAAGGAATCGGTCGAGAACCCGACGAAGAAGCGCTTGAGGGCTTCGTCCCCGAGGAACCGGCCGAGGAAGTCGTCGGTCACCGCGGCGAGGGCGTCGTAGCCGCCGAGGCGCTGGTAGAGCGTCTTCTCGTCCTCGTGGGCGGAGGCCGCCGCCGCGAGGGGTAAGACCAGGGCAAGGATCAGGGCGAACGGTGACAGGACAGGACGTCTTGCGCGCATGTCTTGGGCTCCTTTCCCGGAACACCGGGGGTTCGAGGTTTCGTTCCACGACCCTCGAGGCAAGCGTCATGCCAGGGCCGACGCCGCCGTTTCACGGCTCCGGATGCCGGCGCCGTGGCTCGGGGTGAGACGAAGTGAGACGGAACGAGACGGAATGATACCACCGTGACGTCCGCGGGCGAGACGGCCGGGCGGGTGGTATGATGCGGCCAAGGTCGAGCGGGCAACGTGGCGGGAGGCTCCGGGATCGAGCTCGACGCCGACATGGACAGTCGCGGCCCGGCCAGCGAGGGGATCGATGGCGCAGCGCCCATCTCAGGAAGTCACCCAACTGCTGATCGATTGGTGCGACGGGGACCAGGACGCGCTCGCCAGGCTGATGCCGCTGGTCTATGACGAGCTCCACCGCCGCGCCGAGCGCTACATGCGCCGGGAGCGTCACGACCACACGCTCCAGGCGACTGCCCTCGTCCACGAGACCTATCTCCAGCTCGTCGACCAGAACCGCGTCCGGTGGCAGAACCGGGCGCAGTTCTTCAACGTGGCGGCGTCGCTCATGCGGCGCATCGTGCTCAAGCACGCCCGCAGCCACAACACGGAGAAGCGCGGCGGCCGGGCGCGGAAGGTGCCGCTCGACGACGGCGCCGCCACCGTCGGCCAGACCGCCACCGAGCTCATCGCCCTCGACGAGGCCCTCGACCGGCTGGCCGCGCTCGACGCGCAGCAGGCCAAGATCCTCGAGCTGCGCCACTTCGGCGGCCTCACCATCGAGGAGACCGCCGAATGCCTCGAGGTCTCGCCGACCACGGTGAAACGCGAGACGCGCCTCGCCCACGCCTGGCTCAAACGCGAGCTCGCCGCGGAACCCTCACCCCCGGCCCCTCTCCCAGAGGGAGAGGGGAGTAGGACACCGAGCCTCGAGCCCCCCTCTCCCCCTGGGAGAGGGGGGTTGGGGGGTGAGGGTTCATGACCCCCGAGCGCTGGCAGCAGGTCAAGGACGTCTTCGCCGAAGCCGCCGGCCGAGCTCCGGAAGAGCGCTCGGGCTTCCTCGACCGCGCCTGCGCCGGCGACGGCGAGCTGCGCGCCGAGGTGGAGAGCCTGCTCGCGTCGGAGGAGCGCGAGGTCGAGGTCGTCGACGGCGACCTCTTCGACCTCTTCGGGCGGCTGCTCGCCGCCGGCGACGGCGCCGCTCCCCAGGTGGGCCGCTATCGGCTGGGCGAGGAGATCGGGCGCGGCGGCATGGCGGTGGTCTATACCGCGGTGCGCTCCGACGAGGAGTTCCACCAGGAGGTGGCGGTCAAGCTCATCCGGCGCGGCATGGACACCGCCCCGATGATCGCCCGCTTCCGCCAGGAGCGGCAGATCCTCGCCCACTTGAGCCACCCCAACATCGCGCGTCTATACGACGGCGGGGTCACCGAGGACGGCCTGCCCTACCTGGTGATGGAGCGCATCGACGGCGAGCCGATCGACGTCTACTGCGACCGCCGGCGGCTCGCCCTGCGGCAGCGGCTGGAGCTCTTCCGCACCGTGTGCGCGGCGGTGCACTCGGCCCACCAGAACCTGGTGGTGCACCGCGACCTCAAGCCCTCGAACATCCTGGTCGCCGAGGGCGGCGTGCCCAAGCTCCTCGATTTCGGCATCGCCAAGCTGCTCGAGCCCGAGCAGGACGAAGCGGCGCCGGAGCTGACCGCCGAGGGGCCGCGGCCGATGACGCCGGAGTACGCGAGCCCCGAGCAGCTCCAGGGGCGCCCGGTGACCACGGCGAGCGACGTCTACGCCCTCGGGGTGCTGCTCTATCGCCTGCTCACCGGCAGGCGCCCTTACCAGCTCCGCTTCCTGTCGCGCCAGGAAATCGAATACGTCGTCTGCGAGAAGGAGCCCGAGCGCCCGAGCACCGCGGTCGAGCGGGAGGGCGAGGTCGCCGCCGCGCTGCCGGCGCGGCGCGAGCTGCGCCGGACGCTGCGCGGCGACCTCGACAACATCGCGATGAAGGCCCTGCGCAAGGAGCCGGAGCGGCGCTACGGCTCGGCCGAGCAACTGGCGGAGGACGTGCGCCGCTATCTCGACGGCCTGCCGGTGATCGCCCGCGACGACACGATGGCCTACCGCGCCGGCAAGTTCGTGCGCCGTCATCGCCTGGGCGTGGCGGCGGCGGCCATCGTCTTCCTCGCGCTCGTCGGCGCGGTCGCCGCGACGACCTGGCAGATGCGGGTGGCGCAGCGCGAGCGGCTCACCGCGCAGACGGTCTCCGACTTCCTCATCGACCTCTTCGAGGTCTCCGATCCCGAGCGGGCGCGTGGGCGCGAGATCACGGCGCGGGAGCTGCTCGCCAAGTCGGTCGGCGAGCTCGACGCGTTGGCGGGCCAGCCGGAGGTGCAGGCCGCGGTCATGGACACGGTCGGGCGCGTCCATCTCCAGCTCGGGCTGCTGGAGGACGCGGAGCCGTTGCTCGATCGGGCACTCGACGTCCGGCGCCGGAGCCGCCGCGTCAGCGCTCCCGCGCTTGCCGACAGCCTGTTCAACGTTGCCGAGCTGAAGGTGGCACGTGGCCGGTATGCCGAGGCCGAGGAGCTCCACCGCAAAGCGCTGGCGATGCGTCGCCGACACCTTGTAGAGGAGGACGAAAGACTGGCTCAGAGCGAGAACGCCCTGGCCCTGGCGCTCAATGCCCTCGGTCGGCCCGGGGAGGCCGAAGCGATTCTCAGAACGGCCCTCGAGCGCCAGAGCCGCGTCCTGGGCGCGCACGAGGAAGTCGCGTTGACGATCAACAACCTGGCGTTGGTGCTGCGAGGCCGCGAGGATCGGGAAGCCGCCGCGTTGTACCGCCGCGCTCTCGAGATGAACCGCGAGCTGATCGGTGACGGGCATCCCGACCTCGCCGGCGGGCTCAAGAACCTGGCCACCGTGTTGTGCGAGCTCGGCGAGCACGAGGAAGCCCTGACGCTTTTTGCCGAGGCGGAAGCCCTCGAACGCAAGGTGCTGGGCCTGGACCACTGGACCGTGGCGACGACGTGGAACAATCTCGCCAACTGCAAGAGAACCATGGGCGACCTCGACGAGGCCGACAACCTCTACAGGAAAGCCCTCGAGCTGCGCCGAACGGTCCTCGGGCCGAATCATCCGGAGGTGGCCGACAGCCTGAACAACCTGGGCTTGCTCTCGTTCGAGCGCGGCGACCTGCAGACGGCCGAAGAGCTGTTCCGCCAGGCCCTGGACATCTTCAACGATTCCTCGTATGGCCCGCACCCTGACGTGACCGAGGCCCTCAGCAGCCTCGCGGCGGTCCTGAGCCAACGAGGTGAGCTCGGTGAGGCGGAGGAGCTATATCGCGAGACGCTCGCGACGTATCGTCAGCGATTCGGCGAGCGGCACGTACGGATCGCCAGAAACCAGCACAACCTTGCCACCGTCCTGATGCGTCAAGGAAGGCTGTCGGAGGCGGAAGAGCCCTTCCGGGAAGCGCTCACTCTGTATCGGCAGATCCTCGGCGACGAGCACGCGGCGGTCGCCGAAGTGCTGCACAGCCTCGGAGTTCTCCTCTACAGGATGGGACGCCTGCCCGAGGCGGAGTCGGAGATCCGCGCGGCGGCGAAGCTGCGGCGCAGGCTCTCCGGCGCCAAGGACCGGCTTTACGGCATGTCGACGGTGACCCTGGGCAGGCTGCTGTTGGAGCAAGAGCGTCCGAACGAAGCCGAGCCGGTCCTGCGTGAGGCCCTGGCGATCTGGGACGACTATCCGTCCGATCAACGCCAGCCGGACCTCGCGATCACGCAGGGTCTGTTGGGCGGCTGCCTGGTCGCGACGGGGAACCTCGGCGAGGCGGAGACGTTGCTCGAGTCCAGCCTCGACGTCCTGCGGCGGACGTTCGGAGAGCGGCATCGCTATACCGAAGAAGTCCGCCGGTGGCTGATCGACCTCTTCGAAAAGACCGACCGGCCCGCGGACGCGACGCGCATCTCGCTCAAGGATATCCCGTCGTCAGCATGATGGAATCGATGTCCGAATCCTGGCCGCCGCCGACGCAGCCGTCGCATTCCTGCCCGACGAGCACCAGGTTGACCCGTGCCGTGAGCGGAGCGACGGGCAGGTTGCCGTCCGCGAATCCCAATGCGGCCGCGATCGCGCCCGGAATCGTCAAGGTGACGACCGGCTCGTCGAGCGGGCAGACCTCGGTCCAGCCGAGCTCGTAGAGCTCTCCCGGGGCGGCGTCGCCGCCGCCGAGCGAAACCGTGATCGTCGCGCAGTATTCGCTATTGAGCTCCAGGCTGATCGAATCCAGCACGTTGGCCTCGCTGTCGACCTCGAAGTCGAAATCGATCTCGATCGCCGACGACAGCGGGCCTTCTCCCGGCAAGAATTCGCCGACGACGTGGAAGTACTCGTCGTCCGAATGCGTGACCTGGCCCAGGCATGGATCGCCCGTGCCGCCGGGGACGAGCGGATAGGCACAGACGCCACCCGGCGGGCTCTCCTCGCACGCGCAATTGCCCGGGTCGCCGACAACCACGGCCATGGCCCGGGGCGGGTTGTCCACCTTATCCCCCAAGGGCGGCGGTGGCGGAGGCGGCGGAGGCGGCGGAGGCGGCAACGTGCCGACGCCCCCGGTGACGCGCGCCTTGAAGAGCGGCGACATGAGGGACGAGCTCTCCTCCTCGTCGTCGGCACACGGCCCGTCGGCAGCCGCCGACTTGAGCTCGAGCTCCGGCGTCAGGCGCGCGGCGAAAGCCGTCCAGCCCTCCCCGTAGAGCGGCGCGCCGCCAAGATGGAGCTCCTCGGTGAAGCAGCCGCGGACCGTCACCTCCTCGTCCCCGGACGCGATCTTGCGTCCCTCGTCGTCCCACGGTCCGCCGGCCGTGAAGACGTGGAGGAGCTCGCCGGTCTCGGCGTGGAAGCGGGCCGCGAACACGTCGCGCAGAAGGCCGTAGTAGCCCGTGACCAGGACGTGCTTCTGCTCGTCGAAGGCGGCGCCGAGCCCGGCGTCGTCGCCCGGGTAGACACGTTTGCGGAGGAACTTGCGATCCGTCAGGTCGAGGGCGAACCGGGCCGCGAAGAGCTCCTGGTCGCTCACGCCGCCGGCGCTCGCCGCGCGCCACCAGCCGGTGACCGCCACGCCGGCCGCGGCGTCGACGGCGACGCCGCGGCCGGCGAACTGCTCGTAGGCGGTGCCGGCGAGCGTGGCACAGAGGGCGGCGCAGTTCTCGACCGTGGCCGGCGGCGCCGGCGGCTCGACCCCCACGTATGCGTCGCCCAGGAGACGCCCGTCGTCCGGCGCCAGGCGCAGCACGAAGGCGCCCCAGGTGGAATCGGCGCCGATCGGCGACGCGCTCTGCCAGGCGATCAGGATCTGCCCGGTGACGTAGACGTCGCCGCCTTCGGCCACCGCGACGCCTTGCACCGTGCCGGCCTGGACGTAGGCCGGATCGAGGCTCGTCATGCCGGCGAAGAGGGGATCCTCGTCACCGCCGCAGTCGGAATCGGCGTCGGCGGTGCGAATCCACAGGCGCGTGCCGTCGGCGTCGACCTTCTCGACGAAGGGCTGGGGGCCGGGCGCGCACTCGCCGGGCGGCAGGCCGAGGTGGCCTGCCTTCACGACCGTGTTGTCGAAAGGGCTGGGCGTTTGCGTTTTCTCGACGTCCCGGTGCGTGACCTCGGCGGGAATCGCCTCCTCCGGGATCTCCAACTGGGCGGAGGCCGGGCAGATCACCACGAAGACGCCCGCGAGCAGGATCTGTGCTGCGCTCATGGCTTCTCCTGCGAAGACTCCTTCCAATAATAACGTCCCAAACGGGCGCCGATCGGACCATCTTCGTGTGCCGGTGTATGATCCCGGCCGAAACGAACCTCGGCCCCGACCGGAAGGAGACGCGATGAGCGAGCCCCCAGCTTGTGTGGAGAAGCCCTACGTCCCCGCCCAGACCGACCTCCCGGAGCTGACCGCGCGCGCCCTGATCCTGGGGCTCCTGATGGCGGTCGTCCTCGGCGCGGCCAACGCCTACCTGGGCCTGCGGGCGGGGTTGACGGTCTCGGCGACGTTTCCGGCGGCGGTGCTGGCGATCGCGGCGTTCCGGCTGCCGTTCATGCGCGGCGGCGTGCTCGAGCAGAACATCGCGCGCACCACCGCCAGCGTCGGCGAGGCCCTGGTGGCGGGGGCCATCTTCACCATTCCGGCCTTCGTGATGGTGGAGGTGGGCGGCGAGCGGCTGTGGACGAGCTTCAACTACTGGGAGACGTCGCTTCTGCTCTTGATCGGCGGCACCCTGGGGATCCTCTTCGTGATCCTGCTGCGCCGCACCCTGGTCGTCGACGCGCAGCTCCCGTTCCCCGAGTCGTACGCTTGCTACGAGATCGTCAAGGCGGGCCAGAAGGGCGAGACCGGCGCCGGCTACGTTTTCGGCGCCCTGGGTCTCGGCGCCCTCATCGAGCTGTTCAAGAACTCGGCGGGATTCGCGGTGATCCGCGAGAGCTCCGAGCGGTTCTTCGAGTTCCCGCGCTCGGTGGTCCATCACTTCTTCCCGAACCGCGAGCCCATGGGCGACGTCGCCCACACCGGCGGCATCGCCCTGGTGTCTCCGGCGGCGAGCCCGGCGCTGCTTGGGGTGGGCTACATCATCGGCCCGCGGCTGGCCGCCATCAACTTCGCCGGCGGCGCCCTCGCCTGGCTCGTCTTCATCCCGTTGGCGCTCTTCCTCAGCCCGGACATGGCCTCCCAACTCGACCAGAGCGGCACGCCGGAGTGGGGGGACCTGAGCTTCACCGTCTGGTACAACGTCGTGCGGCCGATCGCGGTGGGCGCCATGCTGGTCGGGGCGCTCTACACGTTGTGGGGCCTGCGCGACTCGCTCAAGCGGGCTTTCCAGGGGGCGCTGAGCCGCCACGCGCCCACCCCAGGAGCGGCCGACACAGGGACGGCGGGCGAGGGCGCCACGCGGCTCGAGCGCGACCTCGACCTGCGGTCGATCCTGATCGCCACGGCGCTGCTGATCGTGCCGATGACGCTGATCTACTACTACTTCACCCGCAGCGTGCTCGGCGCGGTGGTGACCGCGGTGATCATGATGGTCACGGGCTTCCTGTTCTCGGCCGTGGGCGGCTGGCTGGTGGGCCTCGTAGGCGGCTCCAACCAGCCCATCTCGGGGCTCACGCTGTCGACCCTCATCGTCGCGGCGCTGACCATGGTGGCCATCGGCGTCACCGGCCTGGCCGGCGTGGGCGCGGTGCTGGCGGTGTCGGCGGTGGTGTGCTGCGCCTCGGCCATGGCCGGCGACATGATCCAGGACCTGAAGGTCGGCCAGCTCCTCGGCGGCACGCCGAGGAAGATGGAGATCGCCGAGATCGTCAGCACCCTCATCGTCTCGTTCGTGCTGGTCTTCCCCATCATCGTCTTGCACGAGGGCAACGTGGCCGCCGGCGGCATCGGCATCGGCGACACCGAGCTGCCGGCGCCGCAGGCTGGGCTGATGGCGCAGCTCGCCACCGGCATCGTCGGCGGCGAGATGCCGTGGGGGCTGATCCTGATCGGCATCGGCCTCGCGGTCGCCCTCATCCTGATCAAGGCGCCGGCGCCGATGCTCATCGCCGTCGGCATGTACCTGCCGCTGGAGACCACCTTCGCCATTTTCGCCGGCGGCATGATCAAGGCGTTGGCCGACTGGGTGGCGCGCCGCCGGGCCGGCGAGGACGGCCGGGGGAGCTTCGAGAACGCGGGGATTCTCCTGGCGAGCGGCTTCATTGCCGGTGAGGCTTTGGCCGGCGTGGGCCTGGCCGCCCTCGTCCTCTACTTCGTGCAGTCCATGCCCGAAGTGGGCTCGCTCACGGAGCTCGTCTTCGGCATCGAGGAGCTCGCCGTGGCCGAAGGGCCGCTCGGCGGGGTGTTGGCGCTCGCCGTCTTCGCGGCGGTGGGGTACGCGCTGGTGGGGATCCCGCTGCGGGCGGCGCGGCGCCGCTCCTCGTAAGGCCATGCCGGACGGATCGCGGGCCGACACTGGAGTAAGACGTTTCATCCCTGTATGATGGCCATGCGGGCGGAGATGTGAGAGAAGAGAAGGATCGCAGGATCCCGACCCCTCTAACCGCTGAGGAGGTTTCTTGATGCGACGTACCTGGGCGCGCCCGCTCCTTGTCTCACTGTTGCCGGCCCTCGCCGCGCTTCCGCTCGCGGCGCAGGAGAGCCGCACGTCGTCCGACCCGTGGGCGATCCTCGACGGCACCTACCGGCCGCCGCCGGAGGCGCCTCCTCCGCCCTGGGTGCGGACCCAGGAGCTCATCGAGGCCAGCGGCGAGTGGAAGGCGCTGGGGGAGACCTACCGGCAATCCCTCGAGCGGCTCGGCAAGGACGACCGCGGCGCCCTGCTCAAGGTGGTCGCCGACCTCGAGGTGGTGGCCATCGCCGATCAGCCCGAGCGCCGCATGCCGCGGCTCGCCGAGCTCCAGCTCGACGTGGCCCGGGAGCTGGCGCGGCACGATCCGGAGATCCTGGTGCCGGTCTTCCAGCTCCACCACGACCTCTACCTCCAGCACCGCTCGTCGCGGCAGTGGTATCTGCTGCTGCACTCGGTCTCGATGGTGCGCGAGCTGGCGGCCCTCTACGTGAAGGAGGCGGCCGGCACCGGCGCCAAGATGAACGCGGCGCGGATCCTGGCGAGCCTCGCGGGCCATCTGCAGGCGGGCCAGCAGCCCGCCAGCGTGAAGCTCTTCGAGGAGGTCCTGGCGCTCGATCCGAGCAACGAGTCGGCCTATCTCGGCATCGCCGCCCATTACGAGAAACGCGGCGGGCCAGCGGAGCAGGTGGTGGCCTGGCTCAAGCGGCTCCTCCAGGTCTATCCCGAGCACCGCGAGGGCCGTCTCCGTCTGGCGGTGAACAAGCTGCGGCTGGGCAAGGCCGACGAGGCCGCGGCGCTCTTCGCGGCCCTGCTCGAGGAGCCCGGCAGCGATTGGGTCTATCGGCTGGCGGCCCAGGAGGCGGCCCGCCTGCACGCCCGCCGGGGACGCATCGAGAAAGCGATCGCGCTGCTCGAGAAGGCCCTGGAGCGCGCCGGCGGCGACCAGAAGCTGTGCATCCAACTGGCGTTTCTCTACGACCGCAACCGCCAGTCCTTCGACGCCCACCGCCTGGCCGAGCTGGCGCGCGGCGGCGAGCCCGCCGCCGAGGCGCCGCGCGGCCGCTACAACGGCTGGCCCCACGAGGCCCTCGACCACGACCGCGAGGAGCTGCGCCGGCTCGCCGAGAGCCGCGTCCAGCTCCTGGCCCGCGTGCTCGGCCGCGCGGCGGGACCGGAGGTCAACCCGTGAGCGCGCTCGTCGCCCTGCTGCTCCTCGCCATGCCCCAGACCAACCTGGAGGCCAAGATCGAGGTCGCGATCCTCCAGCCGTCGACGCTCCAGGCGGCGTTCGGCGACGTCGACGTGGAAGCCCAGGTCCACGCCGACCGCAAGATCCTGGAAGTCGAGCTCTTCGTGGACGACCGCTCCCGCGGCCTGCTCGACGGCCCGCCCTACCGCTGGCGGGTGGACGTGGGCCAGGAGAACGTCGAGCACCGGTTCCGGGTCGAGGCTCGTGGCGAGCTCGGCACCACCGGCACCTCGACCATCGTCACGCCGCGCATCCGGGTCGACGAGGAGGTCAACGTTCAGCTCCAGCAGCTCTACGTGACCGTGACGCGCAGCGACAGCCGCGTGCTCGACCTCTCCGAGCACGACTTCCGGGTGTTCGACAACGGCCGCCGGGAGCCGCTCGTGACCTTCGCCCGCGGCGACGTGCCGTTGACGGCGGTGCTGCTCGTCGACTCGAGCGTGAGCATGAAGGGCGAGCGCCTGGCCTCGGGCCTGCGCGGCGCCGAGGCCTTCGTGGCGAGCATGAAGCCGCTCGACGAGGCGATGCTGCTGCTGTTCTCCGATCAGATCCTGCACGCGACGGCCTTCACCCAGCAGACCGACGCCCTGCTCGAGCCGCTCGCCGGGCTCGAGGCGGACGGCAACACCGCGATCAACGACCACGTCTACCTGGCCCTGAAGCTGCTCGACGCGCGCCAGGGCCGCCGGGTGGTGGTGCTCTTCACCGACGGCGCCGACCTGCACAGCGTGCTGGGCATGGAGGAAGTGCTGTGGAAGGCCCGGCGCAGCCAGGCCCTGATCTACTGGCTGCGCCTCGACGAGGGGGGCAGCCGCTACACCTCCTTCGCCACCGCCTGGCGCGACGCCCCGGCCAACCGCGCCGAGCTCGAGATGCTCGAGGAGTCGGTGATCCAGAGCGGCGGCCGCATCGCCACCCTGACCTCGGTGAACGCGATCGAGCCCGCCTTCCGCGAGATCCTCCTCGAGCTGCGCGAGCAATACGTGCTCGGCTTCTACCCGAGCTCGGTCAGGAACGACGGCTCGTGGCACCACGTCAACGTCCGCGTCGAGCGGTCGGGGATGAAGGTCCGGGCGCGCGGCGGTTACGTGGATTTCTAGCGACCTGTTGGTGTCCTCCTTCGCCAGGCAATGAGCAGAGGGCGGCCCCGAGTGATGGGGCTCGTGCCCGGCTGGACTGACCCGTCTCCGGTGAATCCACCACCGAGACCCCAAAGGCCGGGGTAAGTCCGCGCACCCCGGCGGCGGCACCCCGGTCCCGCGCACCCCGGTCACGCGCACCCCGGCCCGCCAGACCGGACCAGGCCCTGATACAGTGGACCACTCCCCGCCCCGAACCCCAAAGGCCGGGGTAAGTCCGCGCACCCCGGCGGGCGGACGGAAAAGGTCCCACCCAACATGACAACAAGAGGAAAACGTCAAAACCGCTGGCGCGGAACGATCAGCGTCCACCTCCGCGGCTTCGGCTTCGTCGACCTCGACGACGCCGGCGCCCCCGCCGACAGCGCTTTCGTGGCGCCGCCGGACCTCAACTCCTTCCTCGCCGACGACGTCGTCGACGTGACGCTCGAGTCCTCGGGAGAAGGCCGCTACCAGGCCGTCGACCTGAAGCTCGCCCGCCGCCCGCGCTCCGAGGTCATCGGCACCGTCGAGCGCGCCGGCCAATCGGCCTGGCGGCTGGCGATCGACCCACGCATCGGCAACACGGCCTGGCCGCTCCTCGCGACGCCCAAGGGCCTGCGCCCCGGGGCTTCCGTGGTCGGCGCGCCCGACGACCAGAACCGGATCCGCTACCTGCGCAGCGTCGAGGACGACGACGTCGACCGCACCACCGTCCTGGTGCTCCACCGCATCCGCACCGAGATCGACGAGGCCACCCGCGCCGAGGCCAAGGGCGTGCGGGTGCGCCTGGAGGGCCGCCGCGACCTGCGCAAGCTGCCGACGGTGACGATCGACGCCGCGCACTCGCGCGACCTCGACGACGCGCTGGCCGTGTTCCCCGTCCAGGCCGACGGCGCCATCCGCGTGCTCGTCTCGATCGCCGATGTCGACGCCGCGGTGCCGACCGGCTCGCGCCTCGACGCCGAGGCCCGGCGCCGCGGCACCAGCGTCTACCTGCCCGACCTGGTCGTCAACATGCTGCCGCCGGAGCTCAGCGAGGACGCCATCACCCTGCGCCCCGGCGTCGACCGGGCGGCGCTCACCGTGGAGCTGCGCATCGACCGCGAGGGCGAGGTGACGGCGGCCGACCTGTCGACCAGCGTGGTCCGCTCGGCGGCGCGGCTGACCTACGTCGCCGTGGCCGCGTTCCTCGACCGCGGCGAGACCGAAGGCGTGCCCGAAGAGGTGCGCGACACCGTGGGCTGGCTGCACGCCGCGGCCTCGCGCCTGTCGGCGGTGCGCAAGGCGCGCGGCGGCGTCACCATCGAGCCCGACGAGGTCACCGTCGACCTCGACGAGGAGACCGGCGAGCCGATGTCGCTCGACGTCCGCGAGCCGACCAGCGCCCACCTCCTCGTCGAGCGGCTGATGGTCGCCGCCAACGAGGCGGTGGCGCGCTGGCTCATCGACCGCGGCCTGCCGGGCCTGTTCCGGGTGCAGGACCCGCCGGAGGACGAGCAGGTCGAGCGTCTCGCCGAGTTCGCCGCCAACTTCGGCTTCAAGACGGCGTTCGGCGGCAAGATCACGGCCCGCGCCCTGGCGGCGTTCGAGGAGCAGTTCCGCGCCGCGCAGGTGGCGCCGTCGCTGCGCACCGTCATGTACTGGGTGCTCGGCCGGGCGCGCTACCAGGCGCCGCCGTCGCCCCACTACGCCCTGGCGGCGCCGGCCTACCTGCACTTCACCTCGCCCATCCGCCGCTATCCCGACCTGGTGGTGCACCGCGTCGTCAAGGCGCACCTGGCGGGCAAGCGCGACGTCCACCTGGGCGTCGACGAGCTCGCCACGATCGCCGGCGAGGTCAACGACGCCGCCTATCGCGCCCAGAAGGCCGAGCGCGACCGCACGCGCATGCTGGTGGCCCGCTACTTCAACAGCCGCGTCGGCCAGAAGCACCGCGGCCGCATCGTCGCGGTCAAGAGCTTCGGCCTGGTCGTCCAGCTCGACGAGCTCGGCGTCACCGGCACCGTGGCGACCGAGACGCTGGGCAAGGGACCCTGGGAGATCGACAAGACCACCTACTCCCTGGTGTCGAACCAGCGGCGCTTCATGATCGGCGAGGCGGTCGAGGTGCGGGTCGCGTCGACGGACGAGGCGCTCGGGCGCGTCGACCTCGAGCTGCGGTGACTCTGCTCCGGGGCAGGCTCTCCCGGTCCGGGGACGCGGGCGCACGCCGTGCGCCCCTACGCCTGATCCGTCAGGACGCCGGGGCCGGGGCCGCGGGCGCACGCCGTGAAGCTCAAAACCGTCACCCAACGCCAGCAGTGCGAACCGCGATCGTCCGCGTTCGTCGCGCCCGCCGACAGCCGTCGGCGGGCGTGGCGGACGCTCGTGGAGCTTGTCCACACCCGTCCGACACCGTGGCTGACGCTTGTTGACGCGTGCAACAAGCGCCAA
>Ga0299906_10000169_pt1 | contig 66427 bp, 69 predicted proteins | sample RVTome_14_FD_200259 | JGI IMG/M metagenome (GOLD analysis project Ga0299906, IMG submission 200259) | Soil microbial communities from uranium-contaminated site in the Upper Colorado River Basin, Wyoming, United States - RVT145D125 (version 2) ...
GAAGTGCTGCTTCTTCGCAGCGCCGTCTCTCTTCTCATCATGCTCGCCATCCTGCCGCGATACGGCGGGCGCGCGCTGCGAACGCAGCGCTTCGGCCTGCACCTCGTGCGCAACGTCCTGCATTTCGCGGGCCAGTATGCGTGGGTCTTCGCCATCGGCGCGCTTCCGCTCGCGACGGTTTTTGCCATTGAATTCACGATGCCGGTCTGGACCGCCGTGCTTGCCCCCTTCATCCTGGGCGAGCGCCTGAACCGCGGCCGGATCATCATGCTCGCCGCCGGCCTCGCGGGGATACTTATCATTCTACGCCCGGGCCTGCAGCACGTACCCCCTGCGGCGCTCGTGATGCTGGCCGGATCATTCGCGTATGCCTCGACGATGATCGCAACCAAGCGCCTCGCCGGGCATGAGACGGTGTTTGCCGTGCTGTTCTACATGTCGGCGATCCAGCTCCCGCTCGGCCTCGCTTTTGCAATCCCGGCCTGGGTTACGCCCGGCATCGCGGACCTGCCATGGATCGTCGCGGTCGGCGCGACCGGCCTGAGCGCGCACATGTGCCTTACCCGCGCCTTCCGGATTGCGGACGCGACGCTGGTGGTGCCGTTCGATTTCCTGCGGCTGCCGCTGATCGCGGTCGTGGGCATGCTGTTCTACAACGAGCCCCCGGAGCTGGGGGTGTTTCTGGGCGCCGCCGTGATCTTCGCAGGAACGTATTACAGCATCAGGCTGGAAAGCGGGCGCCGGGACCCGGTGAAGCGCGAATCGTGAACAGAATTCGAACTCATTGATCTTTAATAACTTTCAAAGTTGTCCGCCCGCGATTCCTGCCCATTTCATGAACGGAGCAGCACGTCCACGGTGACGGGGCTTCCATGCCGTTCGGGATATGAGTAGATTGTGAGCCTGAAGGAGGAATCCCATGACAACGAAAACAGTGATTGCCCTGTTAGCCGCAGCCGCTCTCGTTACCGCCTGCCAGACGACGCCCGAGGAACCGCTTCGGGCCACCGCTCAGTTGAAACCGACGAAGGGCAGCAAGGTCTTCGGCGAGGTGAGCTTCGAGCAGGTGGGCGACAAAGTCCGCATGCAAGTGGTCGTCCAGGGTCTGAAGCCGGGCGGCGAGTACGGCTTTCACATCCACGAGGTCGGCGATTGCAGCGCCCACGACGCCACGAGCACGAAGGGCCATTTCAATCCGTTCAGCAAGCCGCACGGGTACTGGGGCGATGCCGAGCGCCACGCCGGCGACCTGCCCTCGATCGTTGTCCCGAAAGGCGAAAAAAAGCGTCCCAACAAGGCCGGGCGCGCGAAGCTCGATGTCACCCTGGAGCAAATTACGTTGATGCCGGGGCCCGGGAACATCATCGGCCGCGGCATCATTGTTCACGCGCAGCCCGACGACTACACGACCCAGCCCACCGGGAATGCCGGCGCGCGGATTGCGTGCGGGGTCATCCAGGCCCAATAAAAAACGGGGCTTTGCCCCGTTTTGTATTCACTCATCACCCATCACGAAATTCAGGCTGCTGCTGCGGCGCGCACGCTGTCCGGGACGAACTGCGCCAGCCAGCGCTTGCGCAGGATCAGGTTCTCCTGCCACGCCGCCTCGATGTCGGGAACGGTCGAGGCCTTGACCGACGGCGCGGCGAGCAGCGCGTCGCGCCACGCGGTCAGGCGCTTGAAGTTCTCGAGGATGCCGAGCGGCCTCAGCCGGTCCATGCAGGTATAGCGCTGAAGGAACGGCGCGTAGGCCGCATCGACCAGGGAAAAATTCGCGCCGTTGAAGTGCGGGCCGGCGTTGCCCTGTCTTGCGAGCGCCTCGTCGAGCTTGCGGAAAGGCTCGGCAATCTTCGCGGAACGCGCGGCAAATTCTTCCTCCGAGTCCGAGTACATGGTGCTCGACAATGCGCTGGCGAACGTCGGCACGTAATCGGTCCACGCCCTGTTGCGCGCGCGCGCGATGGGATCCGCGGGGTGCAGCCTGGGGCTGGTGGTCTCTTCGAGGTATTCCGCGATCGCGTTCGACTCGAAAATCGACTCCTTGCCGTCGATCTGCAGGACCGGGACCTTGGAGTGCGGCGAGATCGCAAGAAACCACGCGGGCCGGTTGTCGCGATCGATATAGGCAATCTCGTATGGAACCTTCTTCTCCTGCAGCACGATCGCGGCGCGCTGAACCCAGGGACAGGTCTTGAAGCTGCAGAGCAGGAACTTCGACGGCATGAGGCCTCCGTTGTCGGGTGAATTCGTCCGGGGGCCATAGTCTACCCCCATTCGGCGTTCCTGCCCGCCACGGTGTATGATCGCTTTGACAGCACCCCGAATAAAGGAATCCACGCCAGGTGCAGAGGACACGTCGGCGCAGAAGTGTGGAGCATCGGCCGCCGCAGCGCCACCCGCCGGCCGAGCTGAAGGCGATCAGTGCCGTGGTGGACCCGCAGTACACGCCCTTCGAGGACGAGCGCTTTCGCGCACTTGTTCAGAACCTCGCCGACATCATCACCATCCATCGCGAGGACGGCACCACGATCTTCGAGTCGTCCTCAGCCGCGCGCATCCTCGGCTACGGACCCGACGGCCTCATCAACCGCAATCCATTCGACGCCATCCACCCCCGCGACCGGCCGGCGGTCCAGGCGGGCTTCCGGGCGCTGGTCGCGGGTCTGACGATCACCGACCCGATCGAGTTCCGTTTTCGCCACGCGGAAGGCCGGTGGATCCATCTCGAGGGCGTCGGCACGAACCTTCTCAGGGAGGCCGGAATCGGCGGCATCGTGCTGACCTCGCGCGACATCACCCAGCGCAAGCTGGCGGAGCAGCGCATCCGCCACGTCGCGCACCACGACGCGTTGACCGGCCTGCCGAACCGCTCGCTGCTGCGGGACCGGCTCACGCAGGCGCTCACGCGCGCGCACCAGCGCGGGGAGCTTGTTGCGGTGCTCTTCATCAACCTCGATCGCTTCAAGACGGTCAACGACTCGCTCGGACACAGCGAGGGAGACGAGCTGCTGAGAAAAGTGAGCGCCCGGCTGCGCGGCTGCCTGCGGGATACCGACACGCTGGCGCGTTTCGGCGGGGACGAGTTCGTAGCGATCATCGCGGGCGCCGACGACCTGCCGGTCGCAGTGGCCGTGCAGAAGATCCTGCAGGTCTCCACCGAGCCGTACGATGTCGCGGGTCAGCCGGTCGTCGTCACCGCGAGCATCGGCGTCGCCATGTATCCGGGGGACGGCCGCGACCCGGATTCCCTGCTTCGAAACGCGGATGCCGCGATGTCCGCCGCCAAGGCTACGGGACAGGGAAGCTTCCGGTTTTTCACCTCCGACCTCAACGCGCGCGCTCATGAGAGCCTGCAGATCGAGGCCGGGTTGCGCGCGGCGATCCGGACCCGCTCCTTCCAGCTCGCCTATCAGCCCAAGGTCGATCTCGCCACGCACGCCATACGCGGCGCCGAGGCCCTGCTGCGCTGGACGCACAATGGGCGCGCCGTGCCGCCGAGCGCGTTCATCCCCATCGCGGAGGAGGCAGGCCTCATCGTGCAGATCGGGGAGCAGGTGCTCGAGATGGCGTGCCGGCAATGCGCGCTGTGGCGAAGCCAGGGGCTCGAGTTTCCCGTGGCGATCAACCTCTCGCCGCGGCAGTTCCGCCAGCAGGATCTGCCCGCCACGATCGCCCGGATGCTCGAGCAGACGGGCCTTCCGCCGCAGTGTCTCGAGCTCGAGATCACCGAGAGCACGTTCATCGATGACCCGGAGCCCGTTGCCGCCGATATCGCCAGCCTGCGGCGCCTGGGAGTCGCGATCTCCATCGACGATTTCGGCACGGGCTTCGCGAGCCTGAACTACATCCGGCGGTTCAGCTTCGACGTGCTGAAGATCGACCGCAGCTTCATCGAGGGCCTTCCGGGCGAGCCGGGACATGCCGCCATCGTCGAGGCCGTGATCACGCTGTCGAACAGCCTGGGCATCCAGGTGGTCGCCGAAGGCGTGGAAACGGCAGAGCAGGTCGCGGTGCTGAGCGCCTACGGCTGCAAGATGGCGCAGGGTTATTTCTTCAGCCCGCCAGTGAGCGCTCAGGCGTTCACCGAGCTCGTGATACGGCAGCCGTTCGCGACGCTGCCCGGGCTCGTCTAAGCTCCGATTCGCCGCGCTTGCGGGGTGTTCCTCTGCCGGCGCACGCGCCGGGGCCCGCCATGCTTCATAATGCGCGAATCGTGAATGGTGAATGGTGAATGAATCGCTATTCTCACGGTGTAGCCAGCGCCTGCTTCTCCCTGCTTGCGATCTTCCTCGCACCGCCGGCGTCCGCGCAGGCGCCATTGCCGGAGATCGGGACGCGGGCCGCGGCGGTCGCGGCGCTCGAGAACGACGACGCGCGATACCGGGCGGCCGGTGTGCTCTACCTCGGGCGCACCGGGCTTGCGCCGGACGGGCCGTTGCTCGTCGAGCGCCTCGCCGACGACAATCCGTTCGTGCGCGCCTTTGCCGAGCAGAGCGTGTGGCGCGTGTGGAGCCGTTCGGGCGACCCCGAGACCGACCAGTTGCTCGCCGCGGGCGTGGAGGAGATGGAGCTGGGCCTTTACAGCGAGGCGATCCATACCTTCACCAACGTGATCGAGCGCAAGCCGGATTTCGCCGAAGGCTGGAACAAGCGCGCGACCGCGCTCTACCTGGCGGGCGATCTGCGGCGCTCGCTTGCCGACTGCGACGAGGTGATGAAACGCAACCCGCAGCACTTCGGCGCGTTGTCGGGCTACGGCCAGATCTACTTCCGGCTCGAGGAGTACGAGAAGGCGATCGAGTACTTCCAGCGCGCGCTCAAGGTGAATCCAAACCTTACCGGCCTCGAGACGGCCATCCGCGGCATTGAGAAGCTGCTGCGCGAGAAGCGCGGACGCTCCATCTAGATCGAGCTGACGGAGAGCGCTCCCATGAGCGACAGCGCATTCGACCGGGTGCGCGATCGGGTGGACGCCGTCTACCGGGAGGAGTCGCGCCGCGTATTCGCCACCCTCATTCGCCTCCTCGGCGATTTTGATCTTGCCGAGGAGGCGCTGCACGAGGCGTTCCGCGCGGCGCTGGAGCAGTGGCCGCGGGACGGCGTGCCCGCGAATCCGCGCGCGTGGCTGGTGTCGGCCGGCCGCTTCAAGGCCATCGACGGCGTGCGCCGGAGCGCCCGCTTCGAGCCGCTCGGTGAGGATGCCGAGGACATCACGTCAGACGACGACCCCGCATCCTGGGGGGCCGGGGACATCGAGGATGACCGCCTGCGGCTCATCTTTACCTGCTGCCATCCGGCGCTTCCGCCAGATGCGCAGGTGGCGCTGACATTGCGCGAGGTGTGCGGGCTCACGACGGAAGAGATCGCGCACGCCTTCCTCACCGCGCCGCCCACGCTCGCGCAGCGCATCGTGCGCGCCAAGAACAAGATCCGCGACGCGAAGATCCCCTACGAGGTGCCCTCGCCGGATGAGCTGCCTGACCGCCTCGACAGCGTGCTGCGCGTGATCTACCTCGTGTTCAACGAAGGCTACGCCGCATCGTCGGGAACAGCACTCACAAGGCACGATCTCTCGGGCGAGGCGATACGCCTTGCGCGGCTGCTCGCGCAGCTCTTGCCGCAGCCCGAGGTGAGCGGACTTCTGGCGCTGATGCTGCTGCACGAGTCACGCCGCGCTGCCCGAGCCTCGGAAACCGGGGATCTCATCTTGCTGGAGGACCAGGATCGCTCGCTGTGGAGCGGCGAGCTGATCGCAGAGGGCATCGCGCTCGTGGAGCGCGCCCTCGCTTCGCGCCGCGCCGGGCCGTACACGCTCCAGGCCGCGATCGCCGCGGTGCATGCCGAGGCGGCAACGGCTGCTGCGACGGACTGGGCGCAGATCGTGGCCCTCTACGACGTGCTAGCACGCGTCGAACCTTCGCCCATCGTGGAGCTCAACCGCGCGGTGGCGGTGGCAATGCGCGACGGACCCGCGGCCGGGCTCGTACTGATTGAGACGATACTCGCGCGCGGCGATCTCGCTGATTACCGCTTTGCGCACGCAGCGCGGGCGGATCTCTGCCGCAGGCTGGGAAAAATGGAGGAAGCCCGCGTGTCCTACGAGCGAGCCCTCGCCCTCACCCGCGGGGAGCCGGAGCGGCGCTTTCTCGAGCGGCGGCTCGCCGGGCTCGCCTCGAAGTGAGGCGTGATCGGTGATGGGTGATGGGTGATGAGTGATGGGTGCCGCCCCACATCCATAACGAATCATCTTCCGGGGATGTCGATTTCGGCCATCCCCGATCGACTATGGGATGAAGGCGGCTGTTGCCGGCGGCGCGGAAGAAAATAACGGCGTTTACATTCAAGGAGTTAGGAACATGCGATTCATGATCATCGTGAAGGCCACCAAGGACTCCGAAGCCGGCGTCTTGCCGACCGGGGAGCTGCTGGCCGCAATGGGAAAGTACAACGAGGAACTGGCCAAGGCCGGCATCCTGCTCGCGGGCGAAGGGCTGCAGCCGAGCTCGAAGGGCGCGCGCGTGCGGTTTTCCGGGCCGAAGCGAACGGTGGTCGACGGCCCGTTCGCCGAGACCAAGGAGCTCGTCGCCGGCTTCTGGCTGTGGAAGGTGAAGTCGAAGGAAGAGGCGATCGAGTGGGTCAAGCGCTGCCCCAACCCGATGCCGGGGGACTCGGAGATCGAGATCCGCCAGGTCTTCGAAGCCGAAGACTTTGGCGAGCAGTTCACGCCGGAGCTGAAGGAACAGGCCGAGCGCGTGTACACGCAGGTCTCCGGCAACAAGTAACCCCGCGACGAAAGGAGAAGTCCATGCCGAAAGTGAAACCGGTGCCCGACGGCATGCATACCGTGACGCCGCACCTGGTCTGCGCCGGGGCGGCCGATGCGATCGAGTTCTACAGGAAGGCGTTCGGCGCGGTCGAAGAGGGGCGATTGCCCGGCCCGACCGGGAAGCTCATGCATGCGATGATCCGCATCGAAGGCTCGGCCGTGATGCTGGTCGACGAGATGCCCGAGTGGGGAGCTTTGGGGCCGAAATCGCTCAAGGGCTCGCCGGTCACGATCCACCTCTACGTCGAGGACGTGGACGCGTTCGTCAAGCGCGCGGTCGATGCGGGAGCGAAAATCACCATGCCGGTCGCGGACCAGTTCTGGGGGGACCGCTACGGCCGGATCGAGGATCCGTTCGGCCACCACTGGTCGATCGGCACCCACCTCCGCGATGTCACGCCGGAAGAAATGCAGCAGGCAATGCAGAAAATGACCGGCTGCCCGGAGAGGGATGCGAAATGAAGTATCTTTGCCTCGTGTATCTCGACGAAAAGCGGCTCGACGAGCTGCCCGACGAGGACTGCGTCGAATTCGACACCGCGATCCGCAGGAGCGGTCACTGCGTCGCCTCGGAGGCCCTCGAGTCCGTTCAGACGGCGACAACCGTGCGGGTACGGAACGGCAAGGTTTCGGTCACGGACGGCCCCTTCGCCGAGACGAAGGAGCAGCTTGCGGGGTTCTACATGATCGAGGCGAAGAACCTGGACGAGGCGATCCAGATCGCCTCGAGGATTCCGCCGGCGCGCGTGGGCAGTATCGAGGTGCGGCCGGTGCGGCCGATCCGGGAGACGGTCGCGACGGCAAAGGCAAATGCAGCCGCCGATGAACGCCCAGCCCTCACTCCTTCCCTCTCTCCCAAAGGGAGCGAGGAAGCAATTGCCTCCCTTCTCCCCCCGGGAGAAGGGTCGGGGATGAGGGATTGAACGCCGATATCAGAAGGAGCGGGTAATGAAACGCAAAACCAGGAAAGCACCGGCAGGACGAAAGCGCGCCACTCGCGCGCGGCGCACGCTTGTCATGGTAGCGACGCGCAAGGGCGCGTGGCTCTATCACGGCGACGCGGCGCGCAGGACGTGGCGCGCGGACGGCCCGCATTTCCTCGGGCACGTCGTGAGCCACCTCGTGCTCGACCCGCGCGACGGCCGCACGCTGCTTGCAGCGGCGAAGACCGGCCATCTCGGGCCGACGATCTTCCGGTCCACCGATCTCGGGCGCACGTGGAAGGAAGCGGCGCAGCCGCCCGCGTTCGCGAAGGTACCGGAGGGGCAGGCCGGCCGCGCTGTCGATCACACGTTCTGGCTCACCCCGGGCCGCGCCGCGGACCGGGACGTCTGGTACGCGGGAACGTCGCCGCAGGGACTCTTCCGCTCCCGCGACGGCGGCGTGACGTGGGAGCCGTTCTCGATCATCAACGACGATCCCCAGTTCCGGGAATGGATGGGCACGGTGCAGGATGGAACGCCGGACGGTCCAAAGCTGCATTCGGTCATCGTCGATCCCCGCAACGGCTCGCATTTCTACATCGCGATGTCGGGCGGCGGCGTGCATGAATCGGTCGATGGCGGCCGCACGTGGAAAACGCTCATCAAGGGGCTCGACGTCGTCGAAGGGTTCGGGTTTGATCCGTTGAAGCCCACCTTCCACGACCCGCACTGCATCCGGATCTGTCCGACGAATCCCGACCGCTTGTATCAGCAGAATCACTGCGGCATCTACCGGCTCGACCGCCCGTCCGACACCTGGGTGCGCATCGGCAGGACCATGCCAAAGCAGGTGGGCGACATCGGCTTTCCGCTCGTGGTGCATCCGAGGGATGCGGATACCGCCTGGGTCTTTCCGATGGACGGCACGCAGGTCTGGCCGCGCACGAGCCCGGACGGCAGGCCTGCGGCCTATGTCACGCGCAACGGCGGGAAGACCTGGCAGCGCCTTGATGCTGGCCTGCCGAAGAAACAGGGATGGTGGACGGTGAAGCGCCAGGCCATGACGGCAGACGCCTCTGACCCCGTGGGCCTCTACTTCGGGACGACGAGCGGCGAACTGTGGACGAGCCGCGACGAAGGTCGCCGCTGGACGTGCATGGCGCGGCACCTGCCCGAAATCTACGCCGTCGAAACCTCGACGCTCGTCTGAGACGCGAGCGTCGAGGTACCAGGTACAACGTTTAATGCTACAGATCCGGGGTCTATGGTTTCAGCTCGGACTACACCGCTTTTGCCTTTCAACTTGTACCTTGAACGTTGAACCTTGTACCTTGAACCTTGTACCCGAATGAGAGTGCTCATTCCCAGCGCACTGCGCTCCTATACCGAGCGGGGCGAGACCGAGGCGGAAGGCCGCAATCTGGCCGCGCTGCTCGTTGACCTCGAGCGCCAGTACCCGGGCATCCGCTTTCGCATCATTGACGAGCAGGACCGGATCCGGCGGCACATCCGGATCTTCGTCAACGGCGACCAGGCGCGCGAGCTGTCTCGCCCGCTCGCCGCCACCGACGAGGTGATCATCGTTCAGGCGCTCTCCGGCGGCTGACTTTCAAGGAGACTGTGAATATGAGCCGGTATGTGGATGGTTTTGTCGTTCCTGTTCCGAAGAGGAAGCTGCAGGCCTACCGCCGAATGGCACAGAAGGCGGGCAAGGTCTGGCGCGACCACGGCGCGCTCGAGTTCCGCGAGTGCGTGGCTGACGACGTCAGGGTCGGGAAATGGACGTCGTTTCCCCGCAGCGTCAAGCTGAAGAAGGGCGAGACGGTGTTCTTTTCCTATATCGTGTTCAAGTCGCGCGCGCATCGCGACCGCGTCAACGCCAGGGTGATGAAGGACCCGCGCATCACCGGCATGGGCGATATCAAGGACATGCCTTTCGACGCGAAGCGCATGATCTACGGCGGGTTCAAGATCCTGGTGGATCTTTAAAAGGATGAAGGATGAAGGATGAAGCTTCGCCGTTGGGAGAGACGAAGGAATCACCATGAAATACGTGTGTCTCGGATACATCGAGCCGGGCAAGCTGGAGGGCATGGCCGAGGGCGAGCGCAACGCGCTCGTGGACGCGTGCTTCGCCTACGATGACGTGCTGCGCAAGAACGGCCACTTCGCAGGAGGGGAAGGGCTGCAGCCCCCCGGCAGCGCGGTCACGCTGCGTTTCCGCAACGGCAAGGTCGCCGTCACTGATGGGCCCTACGCCGAGACCAAGGAGCAGCTCGGCGGGATCCTGATCCTCGAGGCGAACGATCTCAACCACGCCATTCAGCTGATGTCGAAGCACCCCGGCGTGCGCGCGGGCCCGTTCGAGATCCGGCCCGCCGCGGATCTTACGGGAATGATCCGCGAGAGCGAGCTGCGCCGAGGAAAAGCATGAAGGTGCGCGTCACGCAGCGTTACAGCGCCAGGCCCGAGCGTGTCTTCGACGCGTGGCTGGATCCGAACACAGCGGGCACGTGGCTGTTCGCGACAGCCTCGCATCCGATGACGCGTGTCAGCATCGACGCGCGCGCCGGGGGCCTGTTTCGGTTTCTGGACCGGCAGAACGGCGCGAGCACGGAGTACAAAGGAAGATACATCGAGATCTCGCCGCCCCGGCGACTCGTCTTTACCCTTTTGACGGAGAACAGCGCGAAAACCGTGGCTCGCGTAATTGCCGAGATCGTTCCGCGGAAATCGGGCTGCGAGCTCAGGCTTGTGCATGACAATGTGCCAGCGACCCACGCGAGTCGCGTCGAGAACCGCTGGACCGGGATGCTCTACGGGCTTGACGCAATGCTTCGAGCGCGAGGCGCACGAGATCCAGGACACATCGGGCGCCTTCGGTCATCAGTGAAATCGGTGAGCGCCTGAACCGGCCGCATTCGCCGTCGCGCAGATCACTCGCGATTTACCGTTCGCCATCCGCCATTGGCCGTTCGCCATCGAGCGGGGCAGAGGGTATGGTGTGCCAGATGCAGATTCACATCCCGGACCCGGATTTCACCACCTCCGAGCGCTCGCGCGCCAACTTCTGGCTCGCCGCAAAGATTGCATTGGGTTTTGTCGCCGTGCTCTGGGCTGTCGAGTTCCTGAACGTGGTGCTCGGTCTCGAACTGCAGCGCTTTGGCGTGCGGCCCCGCGAGCCCGCGGGCCTGCCCGGCATCTTGCTCGCGCCGCTGCTGCACGGTGGCCTGCCGCATCTGATTTCCAACTCGGTGCCGCTGCTCGTGGTGGGAACGGGGATGCTTTATCTCTATCCGAACTCGGCGCTCAAGATGCTGCCGGCGGTCTACCTGGGACCCGGCGTCGCGGTGTGGCTCTTCGGCAGCGCATCCTCGGTTCATATTGGCGCGAGCGGCCTGGTCTACGGGCTCGTGGCCTACGTATTCACCGGCGGCTTGATCCGCCGGGACCGGCGCGCGATCGCGGCATCGATGCTGGTCTATTTTCTGTACGGCACGCTGGTCTGGGGCGTTTTCCCGATCAAGCCCGGTGTCTCCTGGGAAACGCATCTTGCCGCGGCGCTGATCGGGCTTGCCATGGCGTTAGCGTTTCGGCACTACGACATCCCCCCGCGCAAGCGCTACGACTGGGAGGACGAGAGCGGCGGCGAAGAGCCCGCGCGTGATTCGAGCGACGAATCACGCGGGCCGCCGCCCTGACGGCGAAGCGAAAAGAATTTACCGCCATGACGCCAAGAACGCCAAGATTTCCATTCAAGAAGCGACCGGCGCGCCAGCCCTCGTCATGCGTTGCCGTAATCGATTCCGTCAGGGGCGGTGCAGAGTAGGAAGCTCACGGGTGAAGACGCGCCGGCCACGCTTGAATCCAATCACGGGTTGCGCCACCGTCGCGACCACTTCTGCCGGTGAGCTCGCGTTCCAGACGATAAGATCGGCGGGGTTGCCGACCGCGATGCCGTAATCGCCCCGGCGCATGATCCGGGCCGGGCGCTCCGTCAGCATCGAGAAGCACTCGGCGAGGTCGTGCTCCGTGCCGCGTTGAACGACGTTTGCGTACAGGTTCGCGATGCGCACGAGGGAGCAATCGCCGTAAGGCGTGAACGGGTTCAGCACGTTGTTGGTCGCAATGGAACAGTTCGCGCCCTCGGCAAGCAGCGCGTTCGCGTCCGCGACCCCGCGGATGACGCTGTGCTCCAGATGACGCCCGCTCGTAAAGAGATCGGTCGCGGGCAGCACGCTGACGGCGACGCCGGAGCCGGCGAGCCGCCGGCCGAGTGCCGCCAATTCCGCTGGCGGAAGGCACGAATACTTGTTGCCGTGACCGATCGCCACGCGCCCGCCCCAGCCGATCTCGTCGGTCAGGTCGCAGACCTGATGGATCGCCATGTCGTGCGTCGTGTAGCCGCCGTCGAGATGGATGTCGACGTCGACGTCGAACTCCTTCGCGAGCGCGAAGATGCGACGGATCTGCCCCGGGCCGTCCGCGTCATAGCGCGGGGCACCCCCGACGACCGGCGCCCCGCGTTTCAGCGCCGCAACGACATTGGCCTCGGCGCCGGGAACGTTGGTCCAGCCTTCCTGGAGAAAGACGCAAAGCTGCAGGTCGATCGCCCAGGCGTAATCCTTCGCCAGGCGCTCGAGGGCGTCGTAGCCCCGCAGGCCGACGTTGGGGTCGACCTCGACGTGGGTCCGCATGTGTCCGACGCCGTTCAGCAGGCACTGCTCGAGCGTGCCGCGTGCGCGCGCGTACACGTCCTCGACCGTGAACGTGTGTTTGATATCGGAAGTCCGCTTCATGTGGTCCGTCGCGCGGCGGTCGGGGAGCGGGGCGACGCGGTCGAGAATCCGCGACTTGTCCAGATGAAAATGACTCTCCACGAGGCCGGGCGACACGAAGCGTCCACCCGCATCCACGCTCTCGCCCTCGCCGGCAACCCGGGGTTCGATGGCGGCGATTCGTCCGTTCGCGACCGCGATGTCGATCGTCGCGCCGGGGTCGCGGCCGCTCACGAGCCGTGCATTGCGCAGGATCAGTTCAGAAGCCATGTCGGCACCTCAGCGGGCATCCAGAGAAAATGGGAACAGACTCCAAAGAATTTATCGGGAGCCCACGGGCTCAAACTCCAATGGGCAGTAGAGACGATCGATCGAGTCTGACCCTGTTTTTTCGCTTTCCTGTTCTTGTTGACAAACCATGGCGGCCCTGGCGTCCTGGCGGTTCAGTCCTGCCTTCCTTTCGACTTCAGCCGACCGTTTTGTACCAGGGATGCGGGTGCCCGGGCACCTTGACGCGCAGGGCATAGACGGAGGTGTGCGCGCAGCAGAAGAGCGTGCAGAGGTCCGCGCCGCCAAACGCGAAGTTCACCGCCTGCTCGGGAAAGCTGATGATGCCGATGCGCTCCCCGTCCGGCATGAAGACCCAGATCCCGCCCGGGCCGGTGCAGTAAACGCGGCCGTGGGCGTCGACCTTCAGCCCGTCGGGAGCGCCGGGGAGACTGCCCTCGCTCATATCGGCGAAGATGTGCCGTCCCGTCATGTTACCGTCCGCGCCGACCGCGATGGCGTGGATGTATTTCGTCGAACGCGTGTTGGCCACGTAAAGCGTGCTCTCGTCGGGCGAGAACGCAAGGCCGTTGGGATATTCGCAATGCGCAACCACGTTGATGGTGCCGTCGGGCGAGATGCGATAGACGCGCGCGCCATCCCACAGATTGTCGATGCCGGCCGGTCCCGGTAATTCGCGCCGGTTGTAGGGCACGCGCTTGTCCGGGTCGGTGAAGTACAGACTTCCATCCGAGCGGCAGACGATGTCGTTGGGCCGGTTGAAACGCCCGCCCTGAAACCGCTCGGCAACCGGCTCGGCCTTGCCGTCCTGGCGGATGCGTACGACGCGCCGCGCGTCGCCTTCGCACAGGATCAGGTGCCCCTGGAGGTCGAAGGTCGTGCCGTTCCCGCCGGCCGTTTCCCTCACGACTTCCGGCGCCTGGCCGGGCGTGAGCCGGTAGAGCTTGTTCTGGCGAATGTCGACGAAATACCAGAAACCTTCCGGATGCCAGAGCGGGCCTTCGGTGAAGATGAAGCCGGTTGCGAGGCGCTCGGCCTCGGTGGAGTCGAGGACATCGGGGAGAGCGTTGGCGGCGGGCATGTTCTTCTTCCTTTGGCAGTGAGACCCGGGTGTGGAAAGTCTAAAGCCTCACCGCCATGACGCCAAGACCGCTCTTTGGCGAAAAGCGAGAGGTGAAAGGCGGAAGTAAGGAAACACTGAACCGCCGAGACGCCAAGACCGCCGAGGCAGAAGTTGCAGATCAAAGCGCTGGGTAGTTTTCCTTCGCCCTCCGCCTTGCCGTGTCCTGGTCACAGGGCTGGTAATCTGGAGTAAAGTGACCTTTGTTATCGGCACCGGGTGATCAGGAGGAGGGAATATGACGCTGAAGCTCAACCACCTTCATCTCAAGACGCAGGATCCGGACAAGACGGCCAGGTTCTACGTCGACAATCTCGGCGCGACGGTCGTGAGCCAGTCGCCGAGCGGCGGCTACCGGCTCGACCTGCACGGGCTCTCACTTAACGTCACCAATTTCCTCGAGAAGCAGACGCGAGAGCAGAAGTACGGCATGGAGCATATCGCCATCGATACCGATCAGCTCGATGCGCTGGTGGAGAAGCTCAAGGGCCAGGGCATCAGGATCCTCGAGCAGACCGTGGTCTCGGGCGGCCGGCGGGTCTGCTTCTTCGAAGGGCCGGACGGCGTTCAGCTTGAGTTCATCGAAATGAAGCCGTAACCGCTCCCCGCCTGATGTCACTCATTACCCACGATGCGGTCCCACAGCCAACCGCCATCCGCCGCAGATCAGCGGCCGGGCTGCGCCCGGATGCATCGCCGCGCGAGGTAGCGCCTGATCGTGTCGACGTCGAGCCTGGTTCCGGCGAGCCCCACATGCCCGTCAGGACGCAGCAGATAGTAGGCCGGCCCCGCGATGCCGGCGCGAGCGAACTCGCGCACGTTGTGCTCGGTGTCGGGGATCTCGCGCGTCTGCAGCAAGTCGCCGAGGCCGGGGGCCGCATCCCGGGGCGCGGGCTGCCCGATCACGAGCAGATTGAAGCGCGTGTCGTCGAGCTGCGCGAAGAGATCCTCGATCGGCCCGTTCTCGCGCAGCGCGAGCTGCAGCCACGGGAACCGGTCTCCCGCGCGCGGCACCCTCTCAGGCACCCCGGGAAGCGTTTGCGAGAGGGAGCTGCGCCGGTAGCGGATGCCGATCTGGGAAATCGTGCGGAAGGCGAACCTCCGCACCCGCTCGCGGGTCATCACAAACGCGGCGATCCGCGCCAGGATGCGCGTGCGGATCATTTCGGCGAGCCAGGTGTCAGAGACCACCAGCATGAATGCGCGGTCCGTGGTGCGAAGCAGCCGCTGCGCGACCGGGCGGCGCTCCATCTCGTAGGTGTCGAGTAAGGCGCCGTCCGCGCGGCCGGCGAGGACGAGCGCGAGCTTCCACGCCAGGTTGTAGGCATCCTGAAGCCCGGTGTTCATTCCCTGCCCGCCCGCGGGGCTGTGGATATGCGCGGCATCGCCGAGGAGAAAGCAGCGCCGGTCGCGGAAGCGCTCGGCGCATCGGTGATGGATGCGGTAGGTCGAGAACCAGCTGCATTCCTTGAAGTCAAGCGCGGATCCCGCCTCGTGGCGAATCGCCGGTATCACATCCTCGAAGCCCAGATCATCCCGGCCCCGCAAGGCGTCGGGCAGGATCCCCACGATTCTCCAGTGATCGGCCCCGCGCAACGGGAAGAGCAGGTGAAAGCCGTCGCGCCACAGGTAAACGTTGACCTCGCTCGGCACCATGGGTCCCGTCGCCTCGGTGTCGGCGACGAAGAATACGTGCTCATAGGGCGCCCCCGGGAACGCGATTCTGCTTTGCTCGCGCACGATGCTGCGCGCCCCGTCGCAGCCCGCGAGGTACGAAGCGGTCACCTCTCGCCTCGCGCCGTCGGGCGTCGAGAGCGTTGCCGTGACGCGGTCCGCCTGCTGCCTGAAGGAGACGAGCTCGGTATTCCATTGCACGCTCATGCCCCAGTTCCGCAGATGCTCGCCCATGATGAGCTCGTTGTCGTCCTGTCCCAGCATCAGCACGAACGGAAACGGACTCAGGCTCTTGCCAATGTCTCCCAGCGGAATGCGCGCCGTGTGCCGCCCCTCGGCCCACAAATTGGCTCCGGTGCCGCGCTGGCCGAGCTCGAGCGCGCGCTCGGCGATGCCGAGCTTCGAATAGATCTCGAGCGTGCGCGCTTGCACCGCGACCGCGCGCGTCTCCTGCGCCGGTCCCGAATGACGGTCGATGATGAGCGCGCGCACCCCGCGCCGCCCGAGCTGATTGGCGAGCATCAGTCCGGTCGGACCGGCGCCAACAATGAGGACATCACAGTCCAAATGATCGTTCACGGCACGAACGCTGCGGATGCTCATAGGATACAGACAGCGGGAGTAACATGCGCTGAAATTGCCGGAGGAATCATGTTAGCCCGGAGCCGCATCAGAAGCGTCGATCACCTCGTGGTATCGGTCAGCAACTTCGAGCGCTCGAAGCGCTTCTACGCGGCGCTCTTCAGGTTCCTGGGCATGAAGGTGATGGGCGAATACGGTGATGCCATTGGCTGGAGGAACGGCGGCTCGCGGTTCTGGATCTTCCAGGCCGACGCCAAAGGCCGCGGGCGCCGGCACCGCATCGGCGACGTCGGATTTCATCACTACGCCTTTTCCCTGCGCAGCCGCAAGGACGTGGACGATCTGCAGGTATTCCTGAAAGGGCTCGGCGCGACGATCGTCGATCCGGCCGGCGAGTATTACGACAACTACTATGCCGTCTACTTTCTCGACCCGGACGGGCTCAAGCTGGAAGGCATGCACTACGGACGGCGATGAGGAGCCAGCGCGCTTCTGCTATTCTCGGCCGCTCGGATGATCCCCCACGCTTCACACGCTACCGCGGAGGAGTCACGGCAGTTTCCGCATTGGCGCCGCAACCTGCGCGCGCTGCCTCCCGCGAACCTCCTCTGCGGGCTCGGCTTCTCGCTCGCGTGGCCGTTCCTTCCGCTCATGGTGCGCGACCTCGGGGTGCAGGAGAACCTCGAGACCTGGGTCGGCTACATGCTGCTCGTGTTCTACCTGGTGAGCTTCGTCGTCAACCCGATCTGGGGCGGCATCGCCGATCACTACGGGCGGAAGCTCATGGTGCTGCGCGCCATGTTCGGCATGGGCGGGGCCATGATGCTGGTGCCGTTCGCATCCACGCCGATCTGGTTCGCGAGCTTCATCATGCTGATCGGCGTGTTCAACGGCTTCACTCCGGCAGGCGTGGCGCTGCTCGTTGCCAACACGCCGCCCAACCGGATCGGCAGAGCGATCTCGCTCGCGCAGACCGGCGGAATGGTCGGACAGGCGCTGGGGCCGGCCCTGGGTGCGGTGCTCGCCGCGGCGATCGACCGCCAGCACTGGCTGTTCTGGATCAGCGGCGGTCTCATGTTGAGCGGCGGAGCGCTGGTCGCGCTGTTCGTGCGCGAGGTGAAGCAGCTCGCGCCCGGCCCCTGGCGCCCGCACTGGCTGGGGAGTCTGCGCGACCTGTTGGCGGTGCCGCGCATCGGACTGCTGTTTCTGCTGGCAATGCTGTTTTCGGTAATGTGGTACGGCAGCGTGACCAATATCAGCCTCTTCGTGCTGCAACTGCTCGATGCGCAGGGCGGGGATCCGGAACGCGAAGCGATCTGGGTCGGCGCGGCGGCAGTGGCCATCGCGCTTTCGATGCTGGTCGCGCTGCCCTTCTGGGGGCGCATGCAGGATCGCATCGGACCCGCGCGCGTGCTGACGTTTGCCGCGGCCGCGACTGTCATCACGCATCTGCCGCTGCTGGTGCTGCAGACGCCGCTGCAGCTTGTGCTGGCGCGGGTAGCATTCGGACTCACTGCGGCCGGGATGCCCACGGCCATCTTCGCGCTGCTCCGCATTTGCGCGCCGCCGGGCATGGACGCGCGCGCGATTTCCTACGCGACCGCGTTTCACTTCTTCGGCATGGGGCTGGCGCCCTTCGTTGCCGGCCTCATCGCCCCCGTCATGGGGATGCGCACCTACTTCGCCCTGACCATTGTCCTCATGCTCTGCGGCCTGGTGCTCTGGCTGCGCCCGCCCCGGGCCGGGCGAAGCCGGTGACGGACCGTGCTGGTTGCCGGTGCCTCAAAGGGGTCCCGCGGGAGGCCACATCCAGTTCGCATTGCCTTCCGTAAAAGGGTAAGGCTGCCGTGCTGAGGGCACGGGCCAGCCAGTCGATTACGGAGGACAAGCGCATGACCCCGGCCCGGGCAGAGACGGTTCGGATTCACCCGCTGGTCGTAAGAGTTACCCATTGGATCAACGCGCTCGCCATCCTCATCCTGGTGGCGTCGGGCTGGCGCATCTATAACGCGTCGCCGCTGTCCGATTTCAGATTTCCCGACGGCGGGACCCTGGGCGGCTGGCTGGCCGGGGCGCTGCAATGGCATTTTGCGGCGATGTGGCTGCTTGCTGTGAGCGGCCTGGTTTACGTGACCTATGGCATCTCCTCCGGCCATTGCCGCCGCAAGCTGCTGCCCGTCGCGCCGGCGGCGGTTTGGCGCGACGTCGCGGCAGCCTTCCGCGGCAAGCTGGCGCACGAGGATCTGCGGGTCTACAACGCCGCGCAGCGCGCGGCGTACCTGGGCGCCAACCTGATCGCGACGCTCCTCGTGCTGTCCGGGCTCGTGTTGTGGAAGCCGGTGCAGTTTCATGCGCTTGGCGTGCTCATGGGCGATTACGAAGGCGCCCGCTATGTCCATTTCCTGGCGATGGCAGCGCTGGTGCTGTTCGTGATCGTCCACGTCGTCATGGTGCTGCTGGTTCCCCGCACGTTCCCGACCATGTTCACCGGCCGCGCGCGCGTTCCGGCGGAAGATCGAAGGGACTGACATGACCAAGCGCCTGCCCGGAATGCGGGAGAGTCTCGGGGCCTACTCCCGCCCCCAGATCGAGAGAATCGAGCGGCGGCTGTTCCTGCGGAGAAGCTTGAGCCTCGGCGCACTGGCGCTGCTCTCGGGATGCAACGTGACGGACGCGGAATCGGTGCAGAAAGCCCTGTGGGCGATGTCGCGCTGGAACGACCGCGTGCAGGGGTGGATCTTCGGTCCCGGCCGGCTTGCGCCCGAATTCCCGGAGAGCGCGATCACCCGGCCGTTTCCGTTCAACGCTTTCTACAGCAGGGACAAGGTCCCGGTCGCGGACGCGGGGGACTACCGGCTGGAGCTGGGCGGTCTCGTGCGCGAGAAGCGGCCATGGACGCTGCCCGAGCTCTATGCGCTGCAGCCGCAGGTTTCGCAGGTGACGCGCCTCATCTGCGTCGAGGGCTGGAGCGCGATCGGAAAATGGAGCGGCGTGCGATTCAGCGATTTCCTGAAGCGCATCGGCGCCGACCTTGCCGCCAAGTACGTGGGCTTCCGGTGCGCGGACAGGTACTACACCAGCATCGACATGCCGACGGCGCTGCACCCGCAGACGCTGCTCGCTTTCCGCTTCGCGGACGAGATCCTGCCGGCGCCGTTCGGCTTCCCGATGAAGCTGCGCATTCCGACCAAGCTCGGATTCAAGAACCCCAAGCACATCGTCGCGATCTTCGTGACCAACGAGTATCCGGGCGGCTACTGGGAGGACCAGGGCTACAACTGGTTCAGCGGGTCGTAACGGGTGAGGCGTGAGGCAGCACCCGTGATTCGAAACGGCGTGGGGCCAACGGGCTCCACCTCGTGGTTTTTTCTCAACTGTGAAAGGAGATGGAGCATGAAGAAGCCGATGATTGCCGCGCTTGCCTGTTGCGTATCGCTCGCCGCGGGAGGCGCCTACGCCCAGTACGGGAAGACGGACCCCATGGGCAAGGGGGAGGCGATGAAGAAGGAGGCCATGGGGAAGGGCGATACGATGAAGGCGGACCCCATGGGCAAGGGTGATACGATGAAGAAGGACGCCATGGGAAAGGGCGACACGATGAAGACCGACACCATGGGCCAGGGTGATACGATGAAGAAGGACGCCATGGGCAAGGGCGATATGATGAAGGACGAAATGAAAAAATAAGGCGGTCATACCCGACCGCGCCGGAGAAAGGCGCCTGAAGCAGGCGACCCGGTTCCGGCCAGACGCACCCCGCCGGCGCGGCCGGCTACGCGCAAGACAGAAGGGCCCCGCGTGCGCGGGGCTTTTTTGCGCCGACCGCCCGGGAATCCGGTGGGGCTGGCTCCCCGGCGACGGACGCAACAGGGCCGCCGACCGGCTCGTCTACAATACCCGTGAAGACGGATCAGGGCGGCCCGGCGGGGCCGCGAAGGGGAGTGTTTCAATGGTCACCACGAGCGAGAAGCACCGCATTACCGACATCGACGCACTTGAAAAACTCTACGGCGCGCCGGCCGGCGCTGCGGTCGAGAAGGAAATCAGCTATCTCCATCCGCATTATCAGAAGCTCATCGCGGCGTCGCCCTTCTTTGTGCTCGCTAGCGGCGGCCCGGAGGGCATGGACGCATCCCCGCGCGGCGACGCGCCGGGCTTCGTCGTGGTCGGGGACGAGAAGACGCTCTTCATTCCCGACCGGCGGGGCAACAACCGCGTCGACAGCCTGCGCAACATTCTCGCCAACCCGCGCGTGGCGCTTCTCTTCCTGATTCCCGGCATCGGCGAGACGCTGCGGGTCAACGGCCGCGCGGAGATTTCAACGGACCCGGCGCTCCTCGAGCGCTTCGCCGTAGAGGGCAAGCTCCCGCGCTCCGTCATGGTCGTTCACGTCGACACCGTTTTCTTCCAGTGCGCACGCGCAATCTTCCGCTCCAAGCTCTGGGACCCGGCGCAGCAGGTCGAGCGCCGCAGCCTGCCGAGCCTCGGCACCATCGTCGCCGACGTGTCCAAGGGGCGTTTTGACGCGAAAAAGTACGACGAGGGACTCTACGAGAGGCTCAAGAGCGGCCTGTATTAAATGGCGGATGGCGAAAGTAAAACCGTTCAGCAATATTCCATCCGCCATTCGCGACCGGTCGTGGGTGCATCGCCGGGGAACGCGGGCGCGCAAACGGGTCTAAACTTGATGCTGCGCGGGCACGCTGTTCCGGCGCCTGCAGCAGACCGCGGAAACCCATGAAGCCAGATGCGCGCTGTCGTTTCGGGCGCGACGAGAGCTTCTTTTCATTACGAGGAGGGCACCATGGCGCACGCAGCAACCGCATCCGCCCCCGTCGCAGTACGCCAGACCCGGATGCTGATCGACGGCGATTTTCGATCGAGCGTCTCCGGCAAGACCTTCGCCACCATCAATCCCGCCACGGAGGAAAAGATTGCCGATGTCGCCGAAGGCGACCGCGCCGACATTGACCTCGCGGTGAAGGCCGCGCGGCGCGCATTCGACGCCGGCCCATGGGCCGCCATGGATGCGCGCGAGCGCGGCCGCCTCATCTATCGCTGGGCGGATCTCATCGAGAAGAACGTCGAGGAGCTCGCGCTGCTCGAGACGCTCGACAACGGCAAGCCCATCGCCGAGAGCCGGGGATGGGACGCGCCGGGCGCCGCCGCGGTGCTGCGCTACTACGCGGGATGGGCCGACAAGATCCACGGGCAGACGATCCCCATCGCCGGCCCGTACTTCACCTTCACCAGACGTGAGCCGGTGGGCGTCTGCGGGCAGATCATTCCGTGGAATTTCCCGATGTGCATGGCGGCCTGGAAGATGGGGCCGGCGCTCGCGATGGGCTGCACGGTCATACTCAAGCCGGCCGAGCAGACGCCGCTCACGGCGCTGCGGATGGGCGAGCTTGCGCTGGAAGCCGGATTTCCCCCCGGCGTCATCAATATCGTGCCGGGCTTCGGACCCACGGCGGGCGCCGCGCTCGTCAAGCATCCCGGGGTCAACAAGATCGCCTTCACCGGCGAGTGGAAGACCGCGCAGTTGATCCAGCGCGAAGCGGCCGAGGACATGAAGCGGCTTACCTTCGAGCTGGGCGGCAAGAGCCCGAACATCGTCTTCGCCGATTCCGACATGGACGACGCGGTCGAAGGAGCGTTCGGCGCCATTTTTCTCAACCAGGGCCAGAATTGCTGCGCGGGCAGCCGGGCGTTCGTGCAGGCGCGAATCTACGACGAGTTCCTGGAGAAGCTTGGCCGGCGCGCGGCGCAGCGCAAGCTCGGCGACCCATTCGATCCCGAGACGGAGCAGGGGCCGCAGATCGACCGCGACCAGTACGACAAGATCCTGCGCTACATCGGGCTCGGCAAGGAGCAGGGCGCCCGCTGCGTCACGGGCGGCGAGCGCGCCTTCACCAAGGGCTACTACGTGAAGCCCACCGTCTTCGGCGACGTGAAGGACGACATGGCGATCGCAACCGACGAGATCTTCGGCCCGGTCGTGAGCGTCTTCCGCTTCGAGGACCTCGACGAGGTCGTGGAGCGCGCGAACGACACGCGCTTCGGGCTGGCGGCGGCGGTCTGGACGCGGGACATCAGCAGGGCGCACGCCATTGCCGATCGGGTCAAGGCCGGAACGGTGTGGGTCAACTGCTACAACGTCGTCGATCCCGCGGCGCCCTTCGGCGGCTTCAAGATGTCGGGGATCGGGCGTGAGCTCGGAGAGAAGGCGCTCGACAACTACGCAGAGGTGAAGACCGTCACCATCCGCAAGCGGCCGTGACGCCCCCGGCAATGCACCGCCGAAGCCGCTGGCAGCCGAGCGAAGAACACCACAGCCACGGAATCACACGGAAGTGCAGGGACGAAGACCCAAACCGCGAAGCGGGCAATGGAGCAATGACGGTTTCCGCGTGTTTCCGTGTGGTTCCGTGGTCGATGATCTTCTTGCTGGGAAGCGTTTTCTACGAAGGAGGGTCGCATGAACAAAGGGGCGCAGGCGGCGGAGAGCCTGTACTCGATGGTGAATTACGAGCTGCCGTTTCCGCCTGAGGAGTACGCGGAGCGCTACCGGCGCGTGCTCTCCAGCATGGCGATGAAGGGCGTCGACGTCGCGATTGTCACCATGCCGCGGGACTTTTCCTGGCTCACCGGCACGCGCGTCGACTATTACGCCGCCGAAAGCCCGCAGTGGCTCATCGTCTCGGAGGGCGAGCCCGTGGCCATCGTGCGCCGGCTGGAGGCGGCGACCCACCGCTGCTGCTCGATCGTGAAGAACTGGGTCGAGTACCCGGACGAGGGCCCGATCAATCCCTATGACCCGGTGCTATACACGGCGAACACGCTCAAGCGACTGGGGCTTGCGCAGAAACGGATCGGCGTGAATCTGCGGGTGACGCCGGTGGAAGAGCACACGCGCCTTCAGGCGCTGCTGCCCAAGGCGCGGCTGGTGGATTACCGGGTCGAAGGCATCCGCATGCGGCGCACCGCACTCGAGCTCGAATGCGTGCGCCGCGCGAACGACGTGAATCGTGTTGCGCTCGCCGCGACGATCGATGCTCTCGAGCCGGGCTGGAGCGAATGGGACATCGTCATGCACTTGTGCAAGGGCCACGAAAACCAGCTTGGCGACGAGTACTTCTACTCGGCCACCGGCGCCACTGTCTGCCAGGTCGGCGCGCACCTGTTGCACATGCATGCCGTGCGCATCCCCGCCGAGCGCAAGCGGCGGCGCGTCGAGCGCGGCGACGGCATATGGCTCGAGCCGGGGATCTTCGTCAACACGTACGTCGGGTGCATGATTCGTACGGTGTGGATGGGGGAGCCGCCGCAGCGCGTGCGCGAGGCGCTCGACGTGGTGCAAGAGGCGTTCGACCGCCTGGCGAAGGTGCTTGCGCCCGGCCGCACCGCGCACGAGGTGGACGCCGTGGCGCGCGACTTCATCACCGGGAAGGGCTTCGAGATCCAGCACCGCACGGGCTACATGGCAAACGAGCGCTGGACCGATGCCGGCATCCTCTCGCTCACGCCCGGCAACCCGCTCGTCATCGAGGCGGGCCAGGTCTTCCATTGCCCGATGCACGTGTTCCTGCCGGGCATCGGCTACATCGGATCGAGCGAGCAGGTGCGCGTCACCGCGACCGGGTGCGAGATCGTGGGCGACGTCTCCGTCTGCCCCCGCCGGCTCTACGTCAAGCAAGTGTGATCACTGACGGATCGTGGAGCGGAGGGCTTCGAGCGCGCGCTCGATGCCGCTGTCGGTGATTTCGAGGTGGGTTACGGCGCGCAGCCAGTCGCTGCCGACGTGCAGCATGCGCACGCCGCGCCGCGCGAGCGCCCGGGCTAACGCATCGCCATCGACGCCCTCGAGCCGCCAGTAGAGCATGTTGGTCGGCGGGTCGGAGATCTGCACGTCCAGGACCCGTCCTGGCGAAGACAATTCTTTCAGTCCGCGCGCGAGCGTTGCGGCGCGGCGATGATCGTCGGCGAGGCGCGCGCGGCTCCGCAGGCCGTAGAGCGCCGCCGCGGCGAGCACGCCGGCCTGCCGCATGCCGCCGCCGAGGCGCTTGCGGAGCTTGCGCGCGCGGGCCATCGCCTCGACCGGACCGGCGATGGCAGAGCCCACCGGCGCGCCCAGCCCCTTCGAGAAACACACGGCAACGGTGTCGTAGCCCGCGACCAGTTCGCGCTCGGATTCGCCCGTCGCGACAGCCGCGTTCCAGAGACGCGCGCCGTCGCAGTGCGTGCGCAGGCGGAGGGCCCGTCCCCTCGCCGCGATGCGCGCCATCTCGCGCGCGGCGAGCACGCGCCCCGCGGCACGATTGTGGGTGTTTTCCACGCAGAGCAGCGTCGTCGTCGCGGCGTGCAGCTCCTCGGCGCGGAAGCGCGCTTCGATCGCTGCATCCGACATGCGCTCGGCGAGCGGCACGAGATCGAACTGCACGCCGGCGAGCGCCGCGCCGCCGCCCGCCTCGAAGACGTGGACATGCGCGCCTTCCTCGCAGATGACCGAGTCGCCGGGACGCGTGTGCAGGAGGATGGCGATCTGGTTTGCCATCGTTCCCGAGGGCGTAAAAACCGCCGCGTCCTTGCCCAACGCTCGCGCGGTTTCCGCTTCGAGCTCCAGCACGGCGGGGTCCTCGCCGTAGACGTCGTCGCCCACCTCGGCCGCCATCATGGCTGCGCGCATCTCCGCCGTAGGCCGCGTTACGGTGTCGGAGCGCAGATCGACGATGTCGTTCGGCTCGCCCGCAGTGGTGGGATCGTTGCTCACTGCCGAAGCGTAGCAAAGGCGCGGCGGCCGGCAAAGCCGGATGGCGGAATGCTGCCTAAGAGTTTTGCCTTCGTCTTTCGCCTTTCGACTTGCGGATGAGGGGTCGCTGGCTTTTAATGTAGTCAATCTCCCCGCTCGTTCGTTTCAGGGCAGGGGTAACGTTCGCAGGGGAGCCCGAAGCCATGCGGGCCGCAATCGTAAAGGATCATCGCGTCGCCGAGGCCGACATCGTGGGGCGCCTGCGCGCGCTCCAGTCCGCCGCGCAGAGTACTGAGCGCATTCAACGCAATGCGGCGCGCCTCGCCGGGCTCGTCCGCTCGGCCCCCCCTGGACCCTTCAGCGCCGAGTCCTTCCTGCGCCACTACGGACTTTCCACGCGCGAGGGCGTGGCGCTCATGTGCGTGGCCGAGGCGCTGTTGCGCATCCCCGACGCCGACACGGCGGACGCGCTCCTCATCGAGAAATTCTCGGCTGCGCGGTGGGAGCCCGCGCAGGACGGCTCGCTTGTCTCCAGCGCGGCCGAGTGGGCGCTGCTCCTCACGGGCACGCTCGCGCGCTGGCACGCGGATGAGGCCGACGGACTCCGCGCCCAGATGCGGCAGCTCGCGGCGAGGCTGGGCGAACCGGTGCTGCGCACCGCCGTGCGCGGGGCGATGCGCATCCTCGCCGAGCAGTTCGTGCTCGCCGAGTCGATCGAGGAGGCGGTCCGGCGTGCAGCCGCTCGAAGGCCCTGGCTCTATTCCTACGACATGCTGGGCGAGGCCGCGCGCACGGCCGAGGACGCCGCCGCATACTTCGAGCGCTACGCGCACGCCATCGGCGCGGTCAGTCCGCCCGATTCCATTTCGGTCAAGCTCTCGGCGCTTCATCCGCGCTTCGAGGAATCGAAGCGCGCGCGGGTCTTCTCCGAGCTCCTGCCGCGGATGCGGACGCTGTGCGAGCTTGGCGCGCGGCGCGGCCTGAACCTCACCATCGACGCCGAGGAATCCGAGCGCCTCGAGTTGACGCTGGATCTCTTCGACGCGCTGTCGCGCGAGTTCACGGCGGGCCTCGCGGTGCAGGCCTATCAGAAGCGCGCGCTTGCGGTCTGCGAGTGGCTCGCCGGGCTGCGGCGCAAGATGAACATCCGCCTGGTGAAGGGCGCATACTGGGATGGCGAGGTGAAGCGCGCGCAGCAGCTCGGCATGCCCGACTACCCGGTGTTCACGCGCAAGAGCGCAACGGACGTCTCCTATATCGCGTGCGCGACGCGCCTGCTGTCCGCGCCGGGGACGATTTTTCCCGCATTTGCCACGCACAACTGCCGCACCGCCGCCACGATCCTGGAGTTGTGCGGGCATGAGCGCGGCGGGAACCGGCCGCCGCCGTTCGAATTTCAGAAGCTGCTTGGCATGGGCAACGCGCTCTATGGAGCGATCGTTTCCGACTACGGGGTGCCCGTGCGCGTCTACGCGCCGGTCGGCGGCTTCACCGATCTTTTGCCCTATCTCGTGCGCCGCTTGCTCGAGAACGGCGCCAACATGTCGTTCGTGCACCAGATCGCCGACCCGGCCGTGCCGCTCGAGGCGCTGATCGCCGATCCGGCAGGCGCGCTTCCGCAGCCCTACGTGCCCGACCCGCGCATCCCGCTGCCGCGCGAGCTCTACCCCGATCGCCGCAACTCGACCGGCTACGACCTTTCGGTGCAGGAGAACCTCGAGCACCTGCGCGCGCGCATCGCGACGGACCGGATGCGCCCGCTGCCCGCGGTCGAGGCGACCTCCCCGGCGGCGCTCGACGCCGCGCTCGCACGAGCGGGCAGGGCCTTTGAGTCGTGGTCGCGCGTTCCCGCGCGCGAGCGCGCCGCCGTGCTCGAGCGCGCGGGCGACGCGCTCGAGGCGCGCATGGTCGAGCTCGTCTCTCTCATCGTGCGCGAAGGCAAGCGCACGTATGCCGACGCGGTCTCGGAGGTGCGTGAAGCCGCAGATTTTTGCCGCTACTACGCGTTGCAGGCGAAGCTGCATTTCGAGGAACCGCAGCGGCTTCCCGGTCCCGCCGGCGAGCGTAACGAGCTCGGCCTCTACGGGCGCGGCGTCTTTGCCTGCATCAGCCCGTGGAACTTCCCGGTGGCGATCTTCACCGGCCAGGTCACGGCCGCGCTTGCCGCTGGAAATACGGTCATCGCCAAGCCTGCGGAGCAGACCCCGCGGCTGGGCCTGAGGGTCATGGAGATCTTGAGAGAGGCCGGCGTTCCCGAGCACGTCGCAGCCTGCGCCATCGGCGACGGAGAATCGGTCGGCGCCGCGCTGGTTGCGGATCCCCGCGTGAAAGGCGTTGCCTTCACCGGATCGGTGGAGACCGCGAAACGCATCAATGAGGCGCTGGCGAAGCGCGAAGGGCCGATCGTCCCGCTCATCGCCGAGACGGGCGGCGTCAACGCCATGTTCGTCGACGCCTCCGCGCTGCCCGAGCAGGTGGTCGACGACGTCATCGTTTCCGCGTTCCAGAGCGCCGGCCAGCGCTGCTCGGCGCAGCGCATCCTCTTTCTCGACGAAGGCTGTGCGCCGCGAGTGCTGCGCCTGCTCGCGGGCGCGCTCGCCGAGCTGAAGGTAGGCGACCCCGCCGAGCCGGACACCGACGTGGGCCCTATCATCGACGCACCGAGCCATGCCGCCCTCGTGCGCCACGTCGATGAATTACGCAAGAGCGCGCGCCTCATCGGGGAAGCAACGATCGCCTCAGGCGCACCGGCCGATCACTACCTCGCGCCGATCGCATTCGAGCTTCCGATCGACGCGCTGCCGCGCACGGAAATCTTCGGCCCGATCCTGCACGTGGCGACCTACCGGCGCAGCGACCTGGACGCGGTCCTCGCCTGGCTGCGCGCGACCGGCTACGGGCTGACCCTCGGCATTCATTCTCGCATCGAGGGCTTCGCCGATGAGGTGGTGCACGGCGCGCGTGCGGGCAATATCTATGTCAACCGCAACATGATCGGGGCCGTCGTCGGCGTGCAGCCCTTCGGCGGCGAAGGCCTCTCCGGCACCGGCCCGAAGGCAGGCGGCCCGCACTACCTGTTGCGATTTGCCACGGAGCGCACGCTTACCATCAACACCGCTGCGGTGGGCGGGGTCACCGAACTCCTGGGCGGTTCCGTCGACGAGGATCGAACCGGCGCGCGGGCACAGCCCGTTTCCGCGTCCTCTCCCCGGCAGCGCAAGGAGGTGGGTTAGATGTCCGGCGTCGCGATGAGCAAACCCGCCGTGGCGGCGCCTTGCCTCGGGCGCAGCGTGCTGCACATATTCATGGCGCTGGTGCTCCCGGCACTTCACGCAAGCGTGTCCTTCGCGCGTCCACCGTTGCCGCCGCCGGATGTGCGCGCCGCGCCCGGCAAACCCGGCTGGTCGGTGGATCAGCGCACCGGTTGCTGGTTATGGAACGCAAGTCCCCAGCCCGGCCAAACGGTGCATTGGAGCGAAGGGTGCAGTCCGGTCGGCCGGGCGATGGGACGCGGGGTGCTCGAATGGCGGACAGGCGCCTCGGTCATTCGCTACGAGGGCGAGCTTCGCTATGGCGTGCCCAATGGCCACGGAATCTACACGGCACCGAACGGCGAGCGCTACGAGGGCGCGTTTCGCGACGGCAAGCGGCACGGACGCGGCGTGCTCACGTGGGGAGACGGCGAGCGCTACGAAGGCGGGTTTCACGAGGGCACGATGCACGGCGAAGGCGACTACACGGAGGCGGACGGCAACCGCTACATCGGCGCGTTCCGCGACGGTCAGAGAAACGGCGCGGGGACCTACACGTGGGCAAACCGAGATCGCTACGTGGGCGAATTCCAGGCGGGCAAGCGGCACGGCCGCGGCGTGTATACCTGGGCCAACGGCGATCGCTACGAAGGCGAGTTTGTCGAGGGCAGGATGCATGGCCAGGGGGTGATGACGCGGGCGAAGGGCGAGCGCTACCAGGGCGCGTGGCGCGAGGGCGTGCGCAATGGGCAAGGCGTGATGACCGGGCCGGATGGCGATCGCTACGCGGGTGAGTGGCGCAATGACGAATGGCACGGTCGCGGCGTGTGGACGACGAAGGCCTTTCGCTACGAAGGCGAGTTTCGCGAGGGCAAGCCGGAGGGACGCGGGGTCACCACCATGCCGGACGGTCAGCGCCTGGCCGGCGAATACCGCGAGGGGAGGCTGCATGGGCGCGGCGAGATCACGCTCGCGAGCGGCAGCCGCTACAAGGGAGAATTTCGCAAAGGCCAGATTCATGGCGACGGCGTGTTCACCTGGGCGAATGGCGACCGTTTCAAGGGCGAGTGGCGCGAGGGCCGGGCGGACGGCCACGGCGTGTACCGGGCCAGGAACGGCAAGGTGTTCGAGGGCAAATGGATAGACGGCTGTTTTCGCCAGGGCGGCACGCGCATTGCGGTCGGGCGGCCGGCGAAGGAATGCCGCTAACGGGCATGGGCCCGTAAAGGATGAAGGATGAAGGCGGAAGGTGACGGTCAGATGGCGGGTGGCGAACGGGGCCTATGCCAGTAATCAGTGACCCGTGACCACAGCTATGGCGGCTTCTGGTTTTTGTAAGGAGTCCTTGGCCGTCTTGGCGGCAAAGCTTTTCTTTCATCTTGCCTGTGACTGTCCTGCGCGCTATCGTGAGCCCGCGAGGGGAGAGGGATGATCGCGGCGCGCATTCGAGAGTTGACGGTGAGGGGTGTCCTGCGCGCCGCGATAGGCGCACCCGCCGCGCTGCTGGGCGGCGCGCCCGTCCTCGCGGAGCCCGCGCCGGCCTTTGCCGAGTATCCCGTCAGGCCCATCCGCATCGTGGTCGCCTCGTCTCCGGGCACGGCCGACGATTTCTTTGCCCGCTCGCTCGCAGGCCAGCTGGAAACCTTTTACCGGCAGCGGGTCGTCGTCGATAACCGCTCGGGCGCGGGCGGGTTGATCGGCAACACCATGGTGTCGAGGGCGAACGCGGACGGCTACACCCTCGGCATGGTCGGCGTCACGCGCATCATCACCGAGCTTTTGCGCGAGGAGCCCCCGTACCGGGCGCTTGCCGACATCGTCGGCGTCGCGCACGTCGCCTCGATCACGAACGTGCTGGTCGTTTCGCCGGCGCTTCCCGTGCGCAGCGCGCCCGAGTTCGTCCGCTACGCGCGCGTTCGCGCAGGCGAGTTGAACTACGCATCGCTCGGCATCGGCTCGGCCTCACATCTCGCCGGCGAGGTCTTCACACGCACGCTGCGCATTCACGCAGTGCACGTGCCGTTCAGGCGCCTGCTCGACACCTTCGTCGAGATGTCGCACGGCGCGGTGCATTACGCGGTTCTCACGCTGCCGGCTGTCGTGGGGCCGGTGCGCGAGGGAAGGCTCCGCGCGCTTGCCGTGATGACGCCTGGCCGCAGCGCAGTGCTGCCGGACGTGCCCGCGATCGCGGAGGCGGGGCTGCCCGAGGCGCAGATCGACCGCTGGTCGGGGATCGTTGCGCCGCGAGGCACGCCGCGGCGCATCGTCGAGCAGCTGCACGGTGACATCGTGCGCGGGCTGCGCAAGACCGCGCTGCGCGAGCAGTTCGTGCGCCAGGGCGCGGAGTCGACGCCCGAGAGCACGCCCGACGGTTTCATGCGGATGATGCGGGAAGAGTATCTGCGCTACGAAACGATCATTCGCGACGGGGGGCTGCGCCCCGAATGATGCGTGATGGGTGATGGGGCTCACCCAAAGGCAGACGTCAGAGGTCAGAAGGCAGAACGGTTCTCGTATAAATACATCGGCGTGTACCGGCGTGTATCGGCGTTGATCGGCGGCTAAATCATCTTTCACCATCCGCCATGCTTCTCGTGGTCAGGGCATTGAATCGAGCTGGAGAGAATGATGATGAACAAGGTATACCTGTCGCCCGCGCAGGCCGTTTCGGACATCGGCGACGGGGCGACGATCGCGATCGCGGGATTCAGCGTCGGGCACCGGTTTGCGAACAGCCTCATCCTCGCGCTGCGCGACAAGGGATCGAAAAACCTCTGTCTCGTGTGCAATTCCCTCGGCGACCCGGGCGCAATACGCGGTCAGATCCTGGCGGAGAGCAGGCAGGTGAAGAAGCTCGTCGCCGCATTCTCGGTGCGGCCGGGCACGCCGACCTCGAGCGAGGAGCAGATCGCCGCGGGAGAGATGGAAGTGGAGCTCGTGCCGCAGGGCATATTGGTCGAGCGCTGCCGTGCCGGTGGAGCCGGGATACCGGCGTTCTATTCGCCGACCAGCGTCGGTACCGCGCTTGCGGAAGGCCGGGAAATCCGCGAGTTCGACGGCAAGCCCCACGTGCTGGAGACCGCGATTCGCGTCGACTACGCGTTTCTCCGCGGATACCGCGCTGACCGCCTTGGCAACGTCCAGCTTCGCGGCGGCAGCCAGAACTTCAATCCGAGCTTTGCCAAGGCGGCCCGCGTGGCAATCGTCGAGGTGGACGAGATCGTCGAGCCCGGAGAAATTCCGCCCGAGCTCATCAACCTTCCGGGGATCTTCATCTCGCGCGTCGTGAAGACCACCCAGAACGAGGACGGCAAGGCCTGGCGGCGGCCCGAGCGCCGTGCCGCGGACAAGCCGCGCCTCTACCACGGCAAGCCGGGACTTTCGCGTGCCGGCATCGCCAGGCGCGCGGCGGCGCTCGTCAAGGACGGCAGCTACGTGAACCTGGGCGTGGGCATTCCGACCATGGTCTCGAACTATCTTCAGGATCGCGACGTGATTCTGCATGCGGAAAACGGGGTCCTCGGTTACGGCCACATGGTGACGACTGACAACGAGATCGACCCGGATATCTACAACGCCGCCGGCCAGTTCGTGTCGTTGCGCCCGGGGGCGTCGTTTTTCGACAGCGTCACGTCCTTCGAGATGGCGCGCGGGGGCTGGATCGACACCGTCATCCTCGGCGCCTATGAGGTCGACCAGTCGGGCAGCGTCGCCAACTGGAGCACGGCGGACGCGAAGCGCGGCGGCATTGGTGGCGCAATGGATCTCCTCTCGGGCCGGGGCGAGCTCGTCATCGTGATGGAGCACTGCGACAGCAAGGGACGCCCGAAGCTGCGGCAAAAATGCACCTATCCGCTGACCGGGAAAGGCTGCGTCACGTGTGTCGTCACCGATCTTGCGCTGCTGCGCTGGTGCGACGGGCGCTTCGTGCTCGAGGAAGTCGCGCCGGGGTTCACGCCGCAAGAGGTTGTGGGGCTCGCGGAGATGGAAATCGCGGTGGCGCCAAACGTCGGCACGATGGGGTGAATTCAGGACGAACTGAATCGCCAAGACGCCAAGACGCCAAGCACGCCAAGATCGTTCGTTTGTGAAGCAAGCAATCCGGTTCTGCACCACCGACGACGGCGTCCGCATCGCGTACGCGACGACGGGCACGGGGCCGCCGCTCGTCAAGGTGTCGAACTGGTTGAGCCATCTCGAGTTCGACTGGGACAGCCCGGTGTGGCGCCACTGGCTGAAGGAGTTGAGCCGGGACCACACCCTGCTGCGCTATGACGAGCGCGGCTGCGGGCTTTCGGACTGGAATGTCGGGGAGCTGTCGTTCGAGGCCTGGGTGCATGATCTTGAAACGGTAGTGGACGCCGCCGGCGTAGAGCGGTTCCCGCTCCTCGGCATCTCGCAGGGCGCATCCCTTGCCATCATCTACGCCGTGCGCCATCCCGAGCGCGTGAGCCATCTGATCCTGTACGGCGGCTACGCGCGGGGAGTGCTGCGACGGGACTTGAGTCCCCAGCAGCGGAGGATCGCAGAGATGCTGGGCGAGCTGGCGGAGGTCGGCTGGGGCGGAGAGAACCCGGCTTTCCGGCAGTTCTTCACCACGCAGTTCATTCCGGACGGCACGCCCGAGCAGCACCACTGGTTCAACGAGCTCGAGCGCATCTCGACCTCGCCCCACAACGCGCGGAAGTTCTTCCACATCATCAGTGAAATCGACGTCACGGGCATTGCGCCAAAGGTGAGCTGCCCGACATTGGTTCTGCATCCGGACCGTGATGCGCGCGTGCCGTTCGAGGAAGGCCGGCTGATCGCGGGCCTCATTCCGGGCGCGCGGTTCGTGCCGCTCGACAGTCGCAACCACCTGTTGCTCGAGCATGAATCGGCATGGCGTCGCTGGCTGGACGAGGTGCGCTCGTTCCTGCCCGCAGGGCCTGCGGGCGGCCCGGCCTTCGCCGGTCTCACGCCGCGCGAGGCCGGGCTCCTTGAACTGCTCGCGCAGGGGCTCGATAACGCGCAGATCGCGGCGCGCCTCGAGCTGAGCGAGAAGACCGTGCGCAACCGGATCACCGGCATTTTCGTGAAGCTCGAGGTGGAGAACCGGTCGCAGGCGATCGTGCGGGCACGGGACGCGGGCTTCGGCCGCCAACCCCGTTAAGCGCGCTTCGCGAACCGGCAAGACGCCAAGACCGCCGAGAAGAGCGACTGCAATTTAGCCGGAGTGATACGCAGACATGTTCCTAGCCGACGATTCTGCCTTCTGACTTCTGCCTTCTGACTTTGGGTCAGGGACCAGTGTCCCACCCTTTCCGGCCTGTTCGCCGTGGTTCCCGTCCGTTCCGGGACTCCCGTCTCAAGACCGGACAAGCCCTTGTGCCGACAATAGCGCCATGGATTGCGAGGCGCCCGGACGGGCCTCAGGGCAGTCCCCGACAGGCAACCAACCAGGATCAGAGGAGAAGAGCCATGCATGCCATCCACGAACAGAGCAGCGCCGCCCGCTACGCCAAGTGCATCGAGGTCTCCAAGCGCATCCGCTGGGACATCGACCGCGATGTCATCCGCGGGCGCAAGTTCGACGTCTCGAAGAAGTTCCTTCCGGACGGGTTGTCGCACGTCCAGCGCCTGGAATTCCTGAGCGCGGACGAGCGGCGGCTCTTGAGCCAGATCCAGGGCAGGACCTACGCCAACATGTTCGGGCTGGTCGAGCGCTTCATCGGAGCGAAGATCCTGGAAGTGAGCCGCGACCACTGGCTGGGCGACCAGACGGCGCTCGAGGCGCTCGTGCGCTTCACCGACGAGGAGCTGAAGCACCAGGAGCTCTTCCGCCGGATCGAGCGCCTCACGGCCGAGCAGATGCCTCCGGGCTACTCGTTCCTGCCGCAGCCGAACGACGTCGCATCCGTCGTCCTCGGGAAATCCACCTGGGCGGTGCTCGCGCTCACCTGCCACATCGAGCTTTTCACGCAGGTGCACTACCGCCAGAGCATCGAGCCGGATACCGATCTCTCCGAGCTCTATCGGGATGTCTTCTTCTTCCATTGGAAGGAAGAGTCACAGCACGCCATCCTCGACGAGCTCGAATGGAAGCGCGAGAACGCCAAGCTCTCCGCGGAAGAGCGCGACCGGGCGGTCGATGACCTGATCGCGCTCGTCGCGGCGGTGGACGGGATCCTCCAGGCGCAGGCGCGGAGCGACGCCGGCTATTTCGTCGCGCAATGCGGGGCGCGTTTCACCCCGGAAGAGGTCGCGCGCATCAATGCCGGGATCCTCGGCGCCTACCGCTGGCAGTACATCGTCTCGGGCGTGCAGGACCCGCGCTTCAACGCGGTGCTCGGCGAGATGGTGACGGCTGAGCAGGGACAGCGCATCGGCGCGGCGCTCGCGCCCATCGTCAGCGTCCACTGAGACGTGTTTCCGGACGTTTTCCGCCGCGCTAGCGGCGGAAAACGTCGAGGACCGCCAGGGCAAACTCGCGAGGCGCTTCCTGCGGCAGGTTGTGCCCGACGAGGGGGATCACCCGGCGCTCGTAGGCGGCCTTGAAGTGCTTCGCGTGGTTTTTCGCGCCGCCTGCGCGGACAACGCCGTCGCCTTCGCCGTCGAGCGCGATCGCCGGAACGGTAATCGGGGGCCGCAGGGCGAGGCGACGCTCCGTGTCCTCGAGCGCCGGGTCGCCCGGCGCGAGGCCAAAGCGGTGCCGGTAGGAGTGAATCACCACCGACACGAAATCCGGGTTGGCGAACGAGGGCGCGGTCCGCTGGTAGGTCGCATCATCGAAGCGCCAGTTGGGCGACCAGAGCCGCCACAGCAGCTTGCACAGCTCGCGGCGGTTCTGCTCGAGCCCTGCGCGTCCGCGCTCGCCGTGGAAGTAGTACTGGTACCACATGCGGTGCTCGTCTTCCGGCGCCTGGGGCCTCACCGAGCCCGCGATGTCGTGGACGTTGTAGCCGTTGACCGTCACCAGCGCCCGGACGCGCGCGGGCCAGAGCGCGGCCACAACGCAGGCTGCGCGCCCGCCCCAGTCGTAGCCGCCGAGCACCGCCTCGCGGATCGAGAGCGCGTCCATGAGCGCGAGAAGATCGTGCGCGAGCGCGGCCTGCTGGCCGGAGCGCGGCGTGTCCGCGGAGAGAAAGCGCGTCGGCCCGTAGCCGCGCAGATAGGGCGTTATAACGCGGAAGCCGTTGGGTACGAGGAGCGGCGCCACCTCATCGTAGGCGCGCACGTCATAGGGAAAGCCGTGCAGCAGCACGACGGGGCTCCCGGCGGGTGAGCCGCGCTCTTCGTAAGCGACGCGGAGCGCGCCCGCCTCAACGTGCTTGAGCATGGCGCTAGCTTACCGCAGCGCGGACGGCGAACAGCGCTACGACGCCTCGTGATTCTTGTCTGGAATCCTGTGGGTCCCCTTTGTGTCTGCGCTTTGACGCTTTCATCCCGCCGGGTGGTCTCGGCATGGGATGGTTGCGAGAGGTACACTGGGGTCGTTTTTGTCGGCAAGGATAAGCGATGGCAGCGGCTGCGAAAGGGCGGCGGCCGGCGCGCGGGCGGCTCAAGAGCTGGATCGACCGCCTGCTGGCGTGGCTCACCCGGTGGATCGAGCCGGTGCTGAACCCGGTCCGGGTACTGGGGCTCACCGGATGGTGCACGGTGCTGTTCGTGGTCGGCGCCGTCTTCTTCCTGCTCAATGACCAGGGCCTCGATTTTCTCCAGCGGCTGGTCGAATCGCGCAGCTGGAATGCCTTCCTGATCAACCTCTTCTTCTTCCTGGGCGTCCTCGCGTGGGGCCTCTCAACATGGTATTGCGCGCGCCTGCTGCTGACGCGCCGCTTCCCGCTTACCGACCAGAGGTTCTTCGATCGCACCAGGCGGCTTCGCATCTGGCTGCCGCGCGTGGGCGGGAGCCTGGTCGCCTTCGTGGTGGCGGGCGGGTTCTGGCGCGTGGCCTCGTGGGACGAGGGCGGCTTTCTCGCGTACGGGTTGATCCTGCTGTACATCGCGCTTGGCGTCGCCATGTTCGTCGTGCTGTGGAAGCGCCGCGTGATCTTCAGGTCGAGGCTGACGGGCAAGCCGGGTGAGGTCGTCGAGAGCCTGCCGTCCGACTCCTGGCGCGTGCTGCAGGTCTCCTTCGCGCTGTCGTGGGGTTTTCTCGTGCTGCTGCTCGTCTTTCCCGTAAGCGTGGCGAGTACGGTGGGAGCCCCGGCGATCCTGCTCTTCGCGGCCACCTCGTGGATCCTGTTCGGAAGCATGGTCACCACCTACTGGCCGCTCGCCAACGGCTACCCCACCCTTACGCTACCGCTCATTTTTGCCGCGCTCATCATGAGCTGGTGGAACGACAATCACACGATCCGCAGCACCGAGGCGCGGATTGCGGCGGCGCCCCGCGAGATGCCGCAAGAGCACTTTCGCGGGTGGCTCGAGGCGCGCCTCGAGCGCGCACCGGCGAGCCGGCCCTACCCGGTGTTCGTGGTCGCGGCCGCGGGCGGCGGGATGCGCGCCGCCTACTGGACCGCCTCCGTGCTGGGCCGCATCGCCGACGAGGGTGGCGGCAAGTGGCCGGAGCACCTCTACGCGATGAGCGGCGTCTCGGGCGGCAGCGTCGGCTCGGCGCTGCACGCGGTGCAGATCGCCGACCGCGCATCCGGGCCGCAGGCCGCGCCCTACGGGACGCGCTCCTTCGTCGCCGGAGTCCGCAATAGCCTCGACAACGACATTCTGTCGCCGGTTCTTGCCTACTTGCTTTTCCCGGACCTGGTGCAGCGCTTCGTGCCGGTCCCGTTTTCCTTTGCCGACCGCGCGCGCGCGATCGAGCTGGCGATGGAATCCGCCGTGGCGGACCCGCTGGGCGCGGGAAGCGATCGATTCGCGCGCCGTTTTGCCGAGCTGTGGCCCGAGGGACGGGCGCGCTACGACGTGCCCGCGCTGCTCCTCAACGCAACGGTCGTCGAGACCGGCCAGCGCGGCATCGTCTCGAACCTGTACATCCGGGAAGATATCTTCCCCGACGCGGTCGACCTGCTGGACGGATCGCTGCGCGCGCAGGACATGCCGTTGAGCACTGCGGCTCACCTGAGCGCGCGCTTCACGTACGTGAGCCCCGCGGGCACGATCCGCACGTCGCGGGGCGATGTGTGGCGGCACGTCGTGGACGGGGGCTACTTCGAGAACTCCGGATCAGCGACCGCCGTGGAGCTGATGCAGCAGATGCGCGAGGTCGCCGACGCGGTGCAGGAAGAGAAGTCGCGCCAGGTGTCGCTGATGCTGATTCTCGTCCGCAACGATCCGCGGGCGGCGAGCGTGTGCGAGCGGGACCTCGATACGCTGCCGCCGGCTCACCCGCATACCTATCTCAGTGATCTCCTGTCGCCCGTGCGCGCGCTGCTCAGCGCGCGGGTCGCGCGCGGCCGCCTCGCCGAAGAAACCGCGCTCAATCTCGTGCGCGGCTTTCACGGCGGCACGGAAAGCGTCCAATCGCCCCGGTGCAGGGACGGCTGCGTGTTCGAGTTCAGCCTCGGCGGGGGCACCGTCGAGCCGCCGCTCGGCTGGTCGCTGTCCGCGCGGGGCCGGAAGGACATGGACGAGCATCTCGATCGCCAGCGGATCAAGTTCGAGTGCATCCAGGGGCTGCTGACGGGCGCCGGCTGCCCGAAGGAGCCGCCCTGTCCGGGGCGCCGCTAGCAGTGCGAAAGGCGAAAACGACACAACATTGAACCGCCAAGACGCCAAGCCCGCCAGGACCTGACAAGAACTGACAAACGGCAGTTCAATCCATTCACCATCGGCCATCGGGCATCGGAAGGTGAGCAAAGGTTGCTGATTTCGTGTATCATTCGTCTTCCCCCATTGAGATAACGGCGCGCGCCCGACCCGGGACGGCGGCGCCGGCGAGGTTCACTCCTTATGCATGAAATCCTCGAGTATCTGAAAGGCTGCGGCGAGCGGCTCGATTCGGAGATCGCCACCGCCACGGGCATTCCCCTTGCGAAAGTGCGCTCGAGCGTGACGGAGCTCCACGCCCAGGGCGCCGTCATGGTGTGCCGCTCGATCCGGTATGACTCGGGCAAGGAAGTGCACGGCCTGCTCTGCCGCATAGCAGGCTACGTTCCGCCGCCCACCCCCGGCAGGAAGCCGAAGGCCAAGTCGTAAGCTGAGGGCCGATGGTCACCCTCGTCGGGCTGTCGGGCAGCCTGCGGCGCGGCTCGTACAACTCGGCGCTCCTGCGCGCCGCGGCAGCGATGATGCCCGCGGACAGCGCGCTTCGCATCGAATCAATCAGGGATTTTCCGCTCTACGACGGCGATGCCGAGCGCGCGCGCGGCGTGCCGGAGCCCGTGACGCGCGTGAAGGACGCGATCGCCGCGGCGGACGGGCTGCTGCTCGTCACACCGGAGTACAACAACAGCATTCCCGGAGTCGCGAAGAACGCGGTGGACTGGCTTTCACGGCCGCCTGCGGATATCGCGCGCGTGTTCGGCGGCAAGCCCGTCGCAATCGCGGGCGCCTCGCCGGGCGGGTTCGGCACGATCCTGTCTCAGAACGCGTGGCTGCCCGTCTTCCGCACGCTCGGGGCCGACCTCTGGCCGGGCGGGCGCCTCCTCGTCTCGCGCGCAGGGACGGCGATCGATGCGAATGGCGAGATCGTGGATGCGGGCACGCGCGAGAACCTCGGCAAGTTCATTAGCGGTTTCGTGGCCTATGTGCAGCAGCGAAAGGCGAAGCTCGGGTAAGCCCTCAGCGCGGCGGCGGCGGGGGATAGTAGGCGCGCGGTGCCGGAGAGGAAGAGGAGGTAAGTCCGCCCCGCACCGGGACCTTGTGCCCCTTCGCGTACATGCACTGGATGTACGCATTGTCGTAGCGATGCTGTGCATCGTAAGCCGATCCGTGGGCGGCGCCGGCGCCGGCGAGCCCGCCGGCGAGAAGCCCCACGCCCGCGCCGGTGGCCGCGCCCGAGCCGCCGTCGATCGCAGCGCCCGCGGCGGCGCCGAGCGCGGTGCCGACGGCGGCACTCCGTAGCGCGCTCTCGTCGGCGGCCCTCGCCGGAGTGACGCCCCCCACCTGTTCGTAGGCATATTGGCGGCAACCGCCTTCATCGAAGCGGAATTGGTCGAAGCTCTTGCCGGTGCCGGGGAGCGCCATCACGGCGGGCCCGGTAGGCCGCGTTGCGCACGCGCTGAGGCCCACTAACGCAGCAAGCAGCAACGATGCGCAGGCTCGTAGCATGATCGGGTCGCCGACGCTCACGAGGGCGGACGAGGCGAAACGCGCTGCCAAGGCACGGCGCAGCGGTCCACGTACGGATAGTACGCCTTGGAATCCGGGCAGTAGTACCAGTAGGCCTGCTCAGGCGCGGGCGCAGGCGCCGGGTCGCTTCTTTCGATGTAGACCGGCGGTGGCTCGGGCACGACGACCGGCGCGCCATAGTAGTACGGCCGGTAATAGTAGGGCCGCGGGTAGTGGTAATACCAGGGTGCGAAGACGACCGGCGCGCCGATGAAGACGCCGATCCGCGCCCGGGAATGATGATGGCGAAACTTGCCGTGCGCCCAGGTGGACGCGCTTGCCAGCGCGCCCGCGATAAGCGCGGCAGCGAGGAACGCTGCTGTAAGCGTCTTCATGACGCCTCCTTTGTACGAATCCCCCTCGCTCATATAGTAATCACGCCGGGCAGCCTGGTTCAGGATGAATTGTTACGAAACGTAACTCTGCGCCCGTGTCGTCGCCGCGCGACAAGCCGTCCTGGGGCGCGCGATCCGAAAAAAACGCCGCGCGAAGCGCGGCGTTCTTCCGATGTTGACGATGGCGCCGTTGCGCGATCACGAACCGGGACCGAGATAGGTGCAGGACTGCCCCAGGGAATCGCGGCGGACGGTCACGCGCGCCAACGTGACGAATCGCGGCGCGAGGCGGTCCCAGATCCACAAGCACAGATTTTCGAGGCTCGGATTCTCAAGGCCCGCGAGATCGTTGAGCAGCGCGTGGTCGAGCCTGCCGTGCAACTTGCGGCACGCCTCCTCGAGGCGCGCGAAATCGGATACGAAACCTGACGGGGGGCGCGGCACGCCGCGAAGCGCGATCTGGACGCGGAACGAGTGGCCGTGCAGGCCGCGGTACTTGTGGTCGCGTCGCATCGCGGGGAAGCGATGGGCGGCATCAAACCCGAATTCGTGGCAAATTTCGAGGGTGGGTGCTTGCGCACGGGAAGCCCGCGTACGGCGTCTTTTTTTCACGGCATCCCGATGAGCTTGTGGACCTGGAGCGAGAGCCGCCAATTCGGGTGCCTCATGCAGTACTCCGCCGCGAGCTGCGTGTTCTCGACGCGGCGTGGTCCATCCATGGGCTGCAGGAAGAAATGGGCGAAATCCAGCGCTTCATAGCGTTCCGGTTCGGCGCCCGGCTGCGGATACACGAGCTTCAGCTCGTCGCCGCGACGCTGCACGAGCCTGCCGCCCGCCTTCGGGCTGACGCAGATCCAATTCACCGCATCGGGCGCGGCGAGCGTGCCGTTGGTTTCGATCGCGACGCGGAATCCCCTCTCATGAAGCGCCGTGAGGAGCGGCGCGTCGAGCTGAAGCAGCGGCTCGCCGCCGGTGCAGACGACGAAGCGACGGGCCCTCGAACGCGCCGGCCATTTCGCCTCAACCGCCATCGCAAGCGTCCCGGCACTGCGGAATTTGCCGCCTCCCGCTCCATCCGTGCCGACGAAGTCGGTGTCGCAGAAACGACAGACGGCGCGCGCACGGTCCTTCTCGTAACCCGACCACAGGTTACATCCGGCGAAGCGCAGAAAGACGGCGGGTGTGCCGGTATTCGCGCCCTCGCCCTGCAGCGTGTAGAAAATTGTCTTGACCGAGTACATGCGTACGGCTGCCAATCACCGGTGATGGAAAACCGGGCGGTTTCCGATACCTGTCCGCGTATGGGCTTTCATGTGCGGTTAGATCGAATCCGCCATCCGCCTTCATCCTTCTGGGGCGGCCATGCCGGCTCGTTGTAGCCCAGCGGCACCGTTGTCCGCGCCCAGCGCGGCGGCGTCTCCGAGAGGCGCAGCACCGGCGCGAGGTGCTGCAGCCGGCCAGACGGCGTCTCGCTCATCATCGACCAGCGCTCGATTTCCTCGGGGGTGAATTCCTGCGGCACGCCCTTGAGCTCCGACTCCGGCACCTCGCCGCGTCCGACGAGCCAGCGTCCCACCTGCGCGAGCGAGATGCGCACGAGCCAGCTCCCGCCCTCGCGCGTGCGCCGCGCGAGCGCCACCATCGCGCCAAACGCCATGAGATAGCCGGTGAGGAAATCGATCGCCGACACGGGGTAGAACTGCGGACCCGGCTCGGCGCCTGGAAAGAGTTCTCCCTGGCGGCTTGTGATGCCGCTCACGGTCTGGATCACCGTGTCGAAGCCGCGGCGAGAAGCCCACGGCCCGGCGTGGCCGAAGGCGGAGAGCGAGACCGCGACGATACCCGGCCGCATCTGCGCCAGCGCCTCGGGCGAGAAGCCCCGGCCGGCGAGGGTTCCCGGCCGGTAGCCTTGCGAGAAGACGTCGGTCTCCCGCACGAGCCCGCGCAGGATCTCCTTTTGCTTCTCGTCTCGCAGGTCGAGATACGCGGAGAGCTTGCCGTGGCCGGTGTCGTACTCCTGGCGCCCGAGGCTCGGCAGGTGCGCCGCGCTGATCTTCAGCACATCGGCGCCGTGCTCGGCCAGCGTGCGCGCGCAGGTCGGCCCGGCGATGACCCGCGTCAAATCGAGCACGCGGATGCCCGAGAGCGGGCGGTTGCCGCGGGGCAGGCCCTCCGGCGGGCTCGCGCCGATTTTCATGATCTCCATCAGCGGGAGCGAGGCGACGGCAGCGGCCTGCGGGTGCCGCGCCCACTCTTCCATCGTGCGCACCATACCCCCGGCGCCCTTCGCGGCGATGATCGCCTCCTCGAGCTCGAGCGCGTCCCACTTCGCCACCGCCTTGCGCACCGCTTCGTAGTCTTCGGGAACGCCGAGCACCTTGAGCGCAGCGGCGCGGTGGTTCGGGAAGTTGCAGTGGAGATAGCTCCAGCGCCCGTTCTTCGCAGGGTAGTTGCCCATGATCGGGTCGAAGGCGGTCGAAACGCTCTCCCCGTCTATCTTCAGGTAACGCCCGCTGCGAAGCGACGCTGTCGCCTGCCGGGTGTCGACCGCGATCTCCTGGCGGCGCCCGGTGCGCAGCTTCCACAGATCGGATACGGCGAGGCCGACTGCTGCGAGCGTGGCGGTACTGGTCTCCCCGAGGCGAAACGGCGTGGGCAGTATCGGATCGCTCTGCCCGGTGATCTCGACCTCGCCGGCGCGCGCTTCCGGCCAGCCGACGACGGGCAGTATCGTTCGTAACGCCTGGTTGGACATAATGTGGACGGTTCCCTCGTTTCGGTGGGCTATGCTACCGCACTCGAGTGCACGCACAATTGAAAGGAGGCGCTGTTCAAATGGCCGTCGATCCCGAGCGCATACGCTGCATCGATCCCCTGGTCTCGCCGCAGTACCCGTTCGACGAGGCGCCGCGGCCGCCGGAGCGATCCGAGCCGCGCTACGCCACCTTTTCCGATTACGAGGCGCGCATCCCGATGCGCGATGGCACCCGGCTCGCCGCCGATGTCAACCGGCCGTCCGCCGCGGGGCTCAGCTTCCCGGCCCTGGTGACCACCTCCGTCTACACGCGCCAGCTCCAGCGCGGCGTCATCGCCCTCGGCCAGAACGAGGCGGGCATCTCCGAGTTCTGGGTGCCGCGCGGCTACGCCCACGTCATCGTGGACGTCCGCGGCAGCAACGATTCGGAAGGACATTATGATCTATTCGGGCCGCAGGAGCAGCAGGACCTGCACGACATCATCGAATGGGTGGCGACACAGCCGTGGTGCGACGGCAACGTCGGGATGAGCGGCGCCTCCTACATGGGGCGCACGCAACTCTTCGCCGCCGAGCAGCAGCCCCCGCATCTCAAGGCGATCTTCCCGTACGACGCCTCGTGCGACTTCTACCGCGACGCCTGCTTCCACGGCGGCATCGCGACCAACTTCACGACGCACTGGACGCAGTTCGTCATGAATCTCAACATGACCTCGGGCCGCAACCCGAACGCGGAGGGCATCAAAAAGCAGCTCGAGATCATGTACAGCCACCGCTATCCCTTTGACGGCCCGTTCTACCAGGAGCGCTCGGCCGGGGCGCGGCTCGACCGGGTGAAGATCCCGGCCTACTTCGGCTCGGGCTGGTACATGAACGAGCTCCATCTCAAGGGCGCGTTCGACGGCTATAACGGCACCGGCGCGATCCCCAAGCGCATGCTGGTCGGGCCGCGCCCGTGGCCGTTGCGCCCGTGGGCCGGCTACCACCACGAGATGCTGCGCTGGTACGACCACTGGCTGAAGGGGATGGATACTCGCGTGATGGAAGGCGCGCCGATCCAGCTCTACATCCATGGCGAGGATCGCTGGCGCGCGGAGCACGAGTGGCCGCTCAAGCGCACGCAATGGCGCGAGTACTACCTCGGCGGGCCGGCGAGTGGCCGGGAGGGGAAGCTGCTCGATGTGGCGGGGCCGGAGCAGGCGCGGCGGCTCGAGTTCGATGGGCTCAGCACCGAGGCGACTCTAGGCGAGCCGAGGCTCTTCTACCGGACAGAGCCGCTCGTGAAAGAGATGGAGCTGACCGGCCCGCTGGCGTTATATCTCAACGCCTCGTCCACGGCTGCGGACATCGACTGGCTGGTGTGGGTGGCGGACGAAGCGCCGGACGGGAAACATCGGGAGCTGTGCAAGGGCTGGCTCCGTGCGTCGCACCGCAAGATCGATCCCGCGCGCTCCACGCCGGCCAAGCCGTACCATCCGCATCTCGAGGCCGAGCCGATGAAGCCGGGCACGACCTGCGAGTTCCCGATCGAGATCTGGCCGGTCTGCAACCTCTTCAAGCGGGGACACCGCATCCGCCTCGAGATCGCGAACGCCGACTCGATCATCGCGGCGAGCGGCAGGCCGCACGTGACGATCAAGGCGCGGGCGACCAACACCATTCACGAGGGAGGATCGAAGCCGTCACGGCTGGTCGTGCCGGTGATTCCGCGCTGATCGACCCATCGCCACCCTGACCTTCCCCTACTGCGGCTCGATGCCGGCCGCCTTGGCGACCCGGTTCCATCTCTCGATTTCCAACCGGACCCAGCGGGTGAATTCCTCGCTCGACGTCGGCTTCGGTTCGCCGCCGATCTCGTTCATGCGCTTGCGCACGGCGGGCATGTTGAGGACTTCGGCGACATCGTCCTGGATCCGCTTGACGACGGCCGGCGGCGTCCCGCCCGCCCGCTCTACGGCCGGCCGCCGGAACAACGCCGGGATATGTAGTAAATTGCGCCGACCACAAACCACATCCTTCATCCCTCGAGGCCATCATGTTTGACGTCCGGTTGTCCGATGAGCAGCGGCAGTTCCAGAAACTCGCGCGCGACTTCGCGCAAAAAGAGATCAAGCCCGTCGCAATGGCCCTCGACAAGGAGCCGGAATGGGAGCGGCGGGTGCCGTGGGAGCTTCTGAAGAAAGGCTCCCAGCTCGGCTTCCGGACTTTCGTGCTCTCGGAGGAGAACGGCGGCTCCGGCATGTCGGACCACCTCACCACCTGTCTCGTCGCCGAGGAGCTGGCCGCCGGCGAGATCGGCACCGCCTACTACTTCATGCTGACGGCGCGTCGCGCGCGCGACTGGTTCGAGATCCGCATGACGCCGGAGCAGAAGGCCTACTTCCTGCCCAAGTTCCTGAACGACGACCTCTTCTTCACGACAGTCTGCATCCACGAGCCGGACACCGACCTGGGCTTCGACTATTTCATGGAGACGCCCGAGGACGCCAAGTTCAAGACGCGGGCCGTGGAGCAGCCCGACGGCTCCTGGACGATCAACGGTGCGAAGAACTTCCAGACCGTCGGCTACCTCGCGAAGCTCCTCGTCACCATGGCGCAGACCAAGGACGGGCCGCGGGCGTTCCTCGTCGAAGGCGACTCGAAGGGCCTCGTGCGCCGTCCGCTGCACAAGATGGGCCGGCGCGTCGGCGACAACGCGGAGATCTTCTTCGATGACGTGCGGGTGCCGAAGGGCTTCATCATGCCGCCGCCGGCCCAGCGCCGCAGCGACATGGGCACCCACATGACGATCGCCTCCCTCACGCTCGGCCTCGGGCGCGCGGCGTTCGAGGAGACGCTCAAGTACTGCCAGGAGCGCACCGCCGGCGGCAAGCTCATCATCAAGCACCAGGCGGTCGGCCTTTACCTTGCCGACATGGCCATGAATCTCGAGGCGGCGCGGCGGCTCATCTGGACCGCGGCGTGGCTCAAGGACCACCCGGAAGCGATCTCGGAAGGCGACGTCCCGGACCTGCCCTACGAGTACATGGCAATGGCGTTCACCGGGACGGCGGTGCAGCGGTTGACGGAGCAGGGGATCGAGCTCTTCGGCGGCATGGGCATCGTCCAGGGCATGCCGATCGAGAAGTACGTGCGCGACGCGATCATCCAGAAGCACATCTCGTTCCCGTTCCCCACGCGCTTCAAGCTCGTGGAGGCGCTGGCGGGGTTCAAGCGGAAGGTTCCTCCCTTCATCGGCGCAAACTGAGAAAGGCAGGTCGAAAAGCGAATGGCGAAAGTAACCGCGCGGAAAAAACGCTTCTGCTTTCGCCTTTAATGAAGCTTGGGCTTCCGGAGGAAATCGTTGCGGTCTCCGGATTTGACCGTGATGTGAAGGACGTCTCCGCCGCGGGAGAGCGTGAGGGGCACATCGACACCGGCTTCGCCCAGCTGCCACACGGTCCGGAAAAACTCCGCCAGGCCGTGCACGCGCGAGGCGCCGACGCCCAGCACCAGATCGCCGACCTGGATGCCGGCGCGGCTTGCCGGGCCGCCCGGAGAGAGCCTCGCCACCACCAGCTGGCCGCCCGGGTCCTGCGTGGACATGCCGAGCCACGGGCGCGGCGGATGCGGGCTGCGGCCGGTGTTCAGCATGGCGTTGAGGATCGGGTCGAGCAGGTCGATCGGAACGAACATGTTGACGTGCAGCGGCTCACCGTTCAACTCACGCTGCACCAGCAGGGAGCCGATCCCGATGAGGTTTCCCTGCGCGTCGAGGAGCGCCGCACCGCCCCACTGCGGATGCGCCGGTGCCGTGAAGAGCGCCTCATCGAGCAGGTATTCCCAGTAGCCGGCGAACTCGTGCTTCGCGATGAGCCTCGTCTTGAGCGAATGGTTGCAGCCGCCGTGGCCGATCACGAATGCTGCATCGCCGACGTTGACATCGCCTGCGCGCCCGCGTTCGAGGTGGGGGGCGGCGAGCTTGGCGAGAGGCTGGACCAGGCCGAACCCGGTTGCCGGGTCATAGGCGAGCGGGTAGCCCGGCACAAGGGCGCCGCGATTGGTGGTGAGCCAGATCTGTGTCGCCTCGTTGATGAGGTAGCCGATGGTGAGCACGAGGCCATCCTCGCGGATCACCGCGCCGTATCCCGCCCGCTCGGTACCGAGCGTGGCCGCGGAGTGCGCATCCTCTGGGATTTCGGCGCGAACCAGCACGACGGCATCGAACGCGCGCTCGAGGTCGAACTGGGTCTCGCCGGCCTTCGGCTGAACGGACTCCGGGAACGCCCAGACTTGTTCTTCGGACATGCCGCAATTCTGACACGGCTGACGAGGAAGGCGAATGGCGGATGGCGAAAGGGCGAATGGCGTCCCGCCGCCGCCGGACGCAATTTAGCCCCCGGCAACGCGGGGTTATGATTCATCATGGGGTCTTCATCCGCACTTTCGCGATCCGCCGTTCGCCATAAGGAGTGCCATGGCCAGACTGAAACGCATCACCAGCAAGAACGACGTGCCTGCCGGGCATCACGCGATCGTGGACGCGATTGTCCAGAGCCGCGGCGCGGCGCAGGGACCGTTCACGATGCTTCTTCATTGTCCGCCGCTCGCAGAGCGCGTCATGCGGCTCGGCGCCTATGTGCGCTTCGAGGGCAAGCTCGACCACCGCGTGCGCGTGCTTGCCGCGATGACCGCGGCGCGGGAACTCGACGCGGTATACGTGTGGGGCGCCCAGACCGGCCAGGCGCGAAAGCAGGGCGTGCCGGAGGCAACGATCGCCGCGATCCGTGAGAAGCACTCGCGGGGCATTCCGGCGGAGGACGCCCAGATCGTGGACTTCACGCGGGACATCATCCGCAAGCACCGGGCCGATGCCGTTAGCGTTAGGGCCCTGCGTGAACGGTTCGGTGACGAGCAGTTCATCGAGCTGACGGGCACGATCGGCTACTACAGCATGCTGGCGATCACGGTGAATGCGTGCGAGCTCGAAGCCGCCCCCGGAGCGGAGGAGCTGAAGGGCTAGCAGAACGTTACAACCGATCAACGCCGACGGACGCTTTTTTTCAGGTCCTGTTCCGGGTCAGGCACCGGTGCTAGGATGATGGCGGGCTGGCACCCATGGCGGTCCAAGTACCCATAATCAGGAGGAGCAAAATGAAAACGAAAGCATGTGCGCTGGCGGCAGCTGCCGCAGCGATCGCGTTGAGCGTTCCCATTACCTCCATTGCGGCGCAGTGGCCGGAAAAGTCAGTGCGCCTGCTGGTGCCGTTTCCGCCGGGCGGCGGGACCGACATCCAGGCGCGGATCCTTTCCACCGCGTTCCAGAACAGCACCGGCCAGAGGTTCATCATCGACAACCGGACCGGGGCCTCGGGTCTCATTGCAACCCAGATAGCCGTGGAATCCCCGCCCGACGGCTACACCATCCTCTTCACCTCGGGCAGCATCGCACCCGTCACGACGCTTTTCGCCAAGCGCATCAAGTTCGACATGCACAGCGATCTTCAGCCGATCAGCCTGGTTTCCCAGACGCCGCTCGTGCTCACGGTGCATCCCAGCGTGCCGGTGAAGTCGGTGAAGGAGCTGATCGCGCTGGCGAAGCGCACGCCGAAGATGAACGTCGGCGGCAATACTGCGGGCACCACCGCCCATCTCACGGCGGAAATGGCCAACCAGCGCTTCGGTCTCCATGCCACCGTGATCACCTACCGGGGCGGCGGGCCGGCCGTGATCGCGCTGATTTCGGGAGAGATCGATTACATCTTCGCCACCGCGCCCTCGATCATGCCGCACATCCGGAGCGGCCGCGCGAAGCCCCTGGCGGTGACGACGAAGACGCGGTCCTCGGCGCTGCCTGACCTGCCCACGATGGACTCGATGTACCCCGGCTTCATATCCTACAACTGGTACGCGATGTTCTACTCGAAGGGCACGCCGCGGCCGATCGTGGACAGGATGAACTCGGAGATCAGGAAAGCCCTCGGCACCGCCGAGATCAAGTCGTTCTATCCGAGGCAGGCCCTCGATCCCGTCGGCAGCAGCCCCGAGGAGCTGAGGGATTTCTTCAAGGCGGAGGTCGAGAAGTACGCCAAGGTGATCAAGGCCGCCAACATACGGCTCGAATGACCCGTCGGGCGTCGTTTTGCCCGACGCCGGTGCAGGAAACCCCGCCGCCGCGGGGTTTTTTGTGGCGCCCGGTGCACGAGAAAAACCGCCAAGGCTCCAAGCACGCCAAGGATTCTTGGATTGCGCGACAAAATGAAAATCCCCTCTCCCCCGTTCACGGAGGAGAGGGCAGGGTGAGGGGGCGCGGTGACGTCATAGGAAATCAATGGCGAGCATTGCTCGAATAACCTTTGAGAGGAAGTCATGTTAATCGTTGATTCGCAAATCCATCTCTGGAAGAACGGGAAGATGAGCCCGCAGCATCGCCAGATTCCGAGCTACCTGGCGGAGGACGCGCTCGCCGAGATGTCCCAGGCCGGCGTCGATTGCGCGGTAATCCACCCGCCCAGCGCGCTCGGCGAGGCGGCCAACGAGCTTGCCGTGGAGGCAGTGCGCAAGTACCCGGACAAGTTCTGCATCCTCGGGCATTTCGACCTCAAGAGCCCCGATCGCGAGAAGATCGTCGCGCGCTGGCGCGAGCGCCCGGGCATGCTCGGCTTCCGCTTCACCTTCAACCAGCCGCACGAGAAGACGTGGTGGACCGACGGCACGCTCGACTGGTTCTGGGCCGCGTGCGAGAAGGCGGGGCTCACCGTGGGGCTCCTCGCTACCGGCGAGAACATCACGGTGCTGGGAAAGATTGCGGAGCGGCATCCGGGTCTCAAGCTCCACATCGATCACATCGGGCGCGGCGGCGGGCGGGCCGAGAAGAGGGACGACGCGGCCTATGCCGATTTGAAGGACATGCTCGCGCTCGCCAAGCTTCCCAATGTCGGCGTCAAGCTCTCGGGTGCGCCGAGCACCTCGACCCAGCCCTATCCGTACAGGAACATCCACGGCTACCTGAAGCAAATCGTCGATGCGTTCGGGCCCGATCGCTGCTTCTGGGGCACTGACATCACGCGCATGCCGTGCTCCTACCGGCAGTGCGTGACGATGTTCACCGAGGAGATGAGCTGGCTCAAGGGCCGCGAACTCGAGCGCGTGATGGGCGGAGCCTTCGTCGACTGGCTCGGCTGGAAGCGCTAGCGGAGACGACTAATGGCGACCATTGAGAAGAACGGCGCGACGATCTACTACGAGGAGCACGGCAAGGGATTTCCGATTTTGACCTTCGCGCCGGCCGGCGTGAAATCGACCATCGCCGTGTGGAGCACGCCGTCCGCGCCGATCAATCCCATCACCGAGTTCGCCTCGAGCTACCGCGTGATCGTGATGGACCAGCGCAACGCCGGGGGGAAATCGCGCGCGCCGATCACGGCGAAGGACGGCTGGCACTCGTTCACGGCCGACCACCTCGCGGTGCTCGACCATCTGAAAATCGAGCGCTGCCATCTCTACGGCCAGTGCATCGGAGGCTCCTTCATCATGAGCCTTCTGAAGACGCAGCCGCAACGTGTCGCGGGCGCGGTGCTTGCGCAGCCCATCGGGCGGGCGGGCCCGTTGAAACCCGGCCGCGCCGCGCGCTTCGACGAATGGGCCAGGGGCCTGACGGATCACCCGGAGGCGACGGAGGCCGTGCTCGATGCGCTCTACCGGAACATGTATGCGCCCGGCTTCCTCTACAGCGTCGACCGCGCGTTCGTCTCGAGCGTCAGGACGCCATGCCTGGTGCTGGCGGGCAACGATGAGGCGCATCCGTACCCGATCTCGGAGGTGACCGCGAAGCTGCTGCCCAATGCGGAGTTCATCCCGGAGTGGAAGACGGGCACAGCGCTCGACGCGGCGAAAAAGCGCGTGAAGGAGTTTCTGGCAAAGCACACGCCGAAAGCGTGAGGCCGGTCAACGGCGGAAAGAAGGATTTACCGCCAAGACGCCAAGACCGCCAAGAGTTTCTCAACAAGAACCGGAAAGCGCTGTAGCTTGGGTCAACGGCGGCGGCGGGTCCGTTTGCGCTGCGCAAGATTGCTTGCAGTGAGGCCGCAGATGAACTGCGGCACGGAGAGAATCGCCATGGCGAAGATCGCCAGCGGCCAAAGCGACAAGGAGCCGCCGCCCAATGCAAGGGCGATTGACTGCCCGACCGCCATGCTCAACGTCCAGCGCCATGCCCGCCGCGGAAAGAGGTAGCTGATCCCGAAGATCAGCGCGCACATGACCGGGATTCCCACGATGAAATAGTAGCCCGAATCCCAGGCTTCCCTTCTTCCCGTGGCAATCGTGATCGCAATGCACACGAGGAAGCCCGAGAGCGCCGCGGCCGCGTAAGGGAGGTAGTCGCTCCTCGCAATGCCCGGGCGGGCGTCAGCCGCGGTGGACGGCGGGTTGTGCTCCGGGTGTGAGGGCTGTTCCATCCGCGAATAGTACGGCCACTCGGGATAAAAGGAAAAAGAAACTTGAACCGCCATGACGCCAAGGACGCCAAGAACTCAATGTACAAAAATGGCCTGGCACTGCGGCGCGAGCCGGTTTGTGTAATAGGATTTCTTGGCGAGCTTGGCGTCCTGGCGGTGAAGCTTTTCCGTTCGCCACCCGCCATTCGCCATTGCCGTTGGTGTGCTAACCTCACGCGGCTTTCACCATTGGGGGAGATTCATGAAAACGATAGACATCCACGCCCACATCGTCCCCGATTCCCTGTGGAAGGCCATCGAAGCAAAAAGGGACTGGCACGGATTTCGCCACGAGCCGGGTGAAGGCCTCGGCACGCTGGTGGGCGGCGGCATGCGCACGGGCTTCACCACGCCCAAGGTGCGCTACACGGTCGAGGAGCGCCTGAAGGACATGGACGAGCAGAAAGTGGACGTTCAGGTGCTCTCAATTCACACGCCGTTCGTCGGCTATCACCTGGGGCCGGCGGCGGGTCTGGCGCTCGCGCGCGAAGTCAACGACGAGATCGGGGCGACGGTGCGCCAGAACGGGGGGCGCCTGGCCGGGCTCGCCACGCTGCCCGCGCAGGACGTGAAGTCCGCGATCGGCGAGCTCGAGCGCGCGGTGACCAAGCTGGGGTTGAAGGGCGCGTCGCTCGACACGCAGGTGAACGGAGAGCAGTGGGACGAGCCCGGGTTTCTTCCGTTCTTCAAGGCTGCCGAGAGCATGGGGGCGGTGCTCTTCTACCATCCGCAGCCGCAGAACAACTTCCTCATGCAGCGGATCAACCGTCACGGGCTCTTCAACAGCCTCGGCGTCATCCTGGACGATGCGATCGTCACGGCCGTCCTGATCTGCGGCGGCGTGCTGGAGAAGTGCCCGGACCTCAAGGTCTGCATCGCGCACGGCGGCGGGCCCGCCTGCTACGCGATGGGGAGGCTCGACCGCAACTGGCACGGGCGGCCGCAGACGCGCAGCACTCCGCAGCCGCCGAGCACGTACCAGAAGAAGCTCTATTACGACACCGTGGTCGGGAGCGAAGAGGCGCTGCGGTTTCTCATCGACCGGGTGGGCGCCGACCGCGTCGTGCTGGGCAGCGACTGGCCGTTCGTGCCGTGGCACCCGTCGCCGGTGACATGGGTACAGAACCTCAAGTCGCTGACGGCGGAGGAGAAGGAGAAGATCCTCTGGAAGAACCTCGCCGCGCTGCTAGACATCAAGTGACGAGCAAGGACCGAACCGCGGAGACACGGAGAGAAGCAGCACTTGAATTGAACCGCCGAGAAGCAGAACTTGAATTGAACCGCCGAGACGCCGAGACCGCCGAGAGTCGGTAGCAACTGACTACCGACGGCTCAGTCCACTCGCCACTCACTACTCACGCAGTTAGGTAAGTCCGATCGGCGTCCAACTGCGGCTACATTCATCCGCGATCCTTCAGGCGGTTCTTCACCCATCACCCATCACGCATCACCGGCGAGCGCCGGCCGTGATCTTCCGCTCCCTGACCACCCGCCGCCATTTCACCTGCTCTTCCTTCAGATAGCTGGTGACCTGTTGCGGCGACATGGGGATGATCTCCGCGCCGCCTCTATCAAAGCGCTTCATGACCACGGGGTCTGCCAGGGTGGCCTGGATCTTCTGGTTCAGTAACGTGATGATCCTGTCCGGCGTCCCCGCAGGCGCGGCGACAATATGCCACGCGACCATCTCGAATCCGGGCATTCCGGACTCGGCGACGGTGGGTAAGTCGGGCATCGCGGAAGAGCGCTTGAGGCTGCTGACGGCGAGGGCGCGCAGCCGGCCCGCCTCGTGCAGCCGCGCGGTGTTTGTGATGTTGGAGAAGCCGACCTGCATCTCGCCGCTCACCACCGCCGCGAGCGCCGGGCCGCCGCCCTTGTATTGAATCGCCCGGATGTTGACGTTGGCCATCAGGTTGAAGAGCTCGCCGGTCAAGTGCGAGTTGGTGCCGACGCCCGAGGAGGCGTAGTTGATGTCGGCGGGGCGCGACTTCGCGAGCGCCACCAGCTCCTTCACCGACTTGGCCGGGACCGACGGGTGCACCGAAATCGCCGTCGGAATCTTGGAAATCATCGCGACCAGCTTGAAATCCTTGAAGGGAACGTAGCCGGCATTCTTGTAGACCATCGTGCTGGTGAGGAACGCGACGGTGTGGAGGACCAGCGAATAGCCGTCGGCGTTGCTGTCCTTGACGATTCTCGTGCCAATCTGGCCCGAAGCGCCGGCGCGGTTGTCGATCACGACTTGCTCCCCGAGAAGCTGTGTGAGCTTGTCCTGGATCGCGCGGGCGTTGAAGTCGGTGCTGCCACCCGCCGAGAACGGACAGACCAGGCGTATCGGCTTCGTGGGGTAACGCTCTGCGGCGAATGTGGGAACCGCGGTTGCCGCCATGAGGACGGTGGCCAGCAAACCGAACCGGATGGAGCTACGGCAGGACCCTTCCATGTTCTTCCTCCTTTATCGTTTTCGAGCGGCCCGGGGCCGCGCGGAGCGTCCAGTATCGCCCGAATTGAAGGCGGCGTCACCCCCGCCGCCCGAGCCCCATTGACCATCGCCTGCAGGGAGGATCGTCCTAGCAAAAAAGGATACGGCGCCCATTCGCAAGCACTGGCGACGGGTGGATAGTTGCGCGAACAAGTCCCGGATCTTCCGGGACATCCAGGCGCGGCGTGTTTCTGAATGCTGGGCCAACGACAGGGGGAGGCGACCGTGCTGCACCGAATCGTCAAGGAGTTCCGGTTTTCCGAGGGTGTAATTGCCGCCCACGCTCCGGCGGTAGCCATCACCGCGCCACGCGCCAAGGGCGAGCTGCGCGAGCAGATTTTCATGGACTGGGTCGCTGCCAATCGGAATCTTCTGAGGTGTGCCTTCGTGGCGCTGATCGCCGCAATTTGCCTGGGTTGACGAAGTAAAGCAGCAGCTTCCTGCTGGCAAGGCCCTGGTTGGCTGTGTATTGATTGGGGACCCGCTCGCCGGAGAGAGCGCTATTCCCGTCAATCCAGGCTATTCGGGAGGTTTCTGATACGCTGAGTCAGCGTGCGTCGAAGGCCCCGTAGGGGCGGGTGATGATCTCGAGCAGGTGCCCGCTCGGGTCCTCGAAATAGACGCCGCGGCCGCCGTAGTGGTGGTTGATCTTGCCCTTGCGGGCCTTGCCCGGGTCCGCCCAGTAGGGCAGGCCGCGGCTGCGGATGCGGCCGAAAATCTCGTCGAACTCGGCCTCGCTCACGAGAAACGCATAGTGCTGCGCCTGGACCTCCATGTCCTCCGCGTCCAGGAAAGCGAGCGTCACCTCATTGCCGACCTCGATGTCGAGGAACGGGCCGAAGGGCACGGGCGCGGGCAGGCCGAAGAGCTCACTGTAGAATTTCGCCGCGGCGCGCGGGTTGCGCGAGTGGACGATCGTGTGGTTGAGCTTGACCGTCATGCGGCGGAAACGGTGCTTTGATCCCGGCTCAGCGGGGCCGCGGGCCTGGCGATGCCATAGAGGCGCGCGCAGTTGTCCCAAAGGATCTTGCGCCGCTGCTCGTCATTCAGCGGGAGCGAGAGGAATTGCTGGATCGCCTCGGGGAACGCGCCGTCGGAATGCGGATAGTCGCTCGACACCACGAAATACCCGGCGCCCATCTTCTCGATCACGTCCACGGCCGGTTCCTCATCGACATCGAGCGCGATGTAGCACTGGCGCCGGAAGTATTCGCTCGGCGGCATCTTCAGCTGATACTCGCAGCCGGGCCCGAATTTCTCCCACTGATCGTCCAGGCGCCACAGCCACCAGTAGAGCCAGCCGGCCGTTCCCTCGAGGAACGCGCAGCGCAGCTTCGGGTGGCGGTCGAGGATGCCGCCGCTCGTCATGCTCGCGATCGCTCCCATCAGCTCGACCGGATTGCGGATGGCGTGCGCAATCGGGTAGAAATTGGCATGCCCGACGTAGCGCTGCCCGGCGTCGTCCTTGAGAGAGCTGTTCCCTGTCGGATGGAATCCGATCGGCACGTTGAGGCTTTCGAGCTCGCTCCACAGAGGCTCGCACGCCACGTCATGCAGATGCTGCCCGTTGACGGGGTTCGGCGTGCCGATCACCGCGACGGCGCCGAGCTCCTCGACAGAGCGGCGCGCTTCCCCGCGCGCCAGCCCGACATCATGCATCGCGATCTGCGCGGCGAACTTCAGCCGCTGCGGATCGGTCTTGCAGTAATCGGCGGCCCAGTTGTTGTAGGCGCGCGCCAGCGCCGCCGCGTAGTCGGGCGCGAGATCGTCGTGGCACAGGATCTGCCGCCCGCGCGTGCCGTACATCACCGCGACGTCGATGCCCTCGATATCCATCGCACTCAGCGTCGACGCGGGATCGAAGCCGCGCGCCCGCGCGACGTTGAAATGCGGGTGGCGCGCGCGGCTGCGGCGCCTCAGCTCGCGGCTGGAGGCTGTCGCGCCCTGCGCTTTGGCGAAGGCCGGGATTGCGAGCCCCTGCACTTCCATCCCCCGGATGACATCGGCGTTGCCCTTGTCCTCGGTGCTCGGCGCGAGCGGTTGCTGCTGTGCGGCGAAGAACCGCGGCGGGTTCGCCCGATAAGGCTCGTCCAGATATCGGGCCCAGAGGTCGTCGGGCTCGTTCATGTGCAGGTCGCTGTCGATGATCAGGTAGCCTTCGCGTGCCACCCTCTCCTCCTCTCGACGGTCATCGCCCTTGGGGGCGTCATCACAAATCGTGCGCTCCATGGGGGAAGCGGGTCAAGTGTCCCGTCCGCCATCACCTAATGGCTGATGCGGGAGCGCGACGATCGCCTTCCCAGGGGCGTGGCCAGGTAAATACGAGTAGTAAGGGACCGCTGAGGCCATCCCCTAATCCGCGAATACGCTATTTCGCAGCCCTGCCGAACTTCGTCGACGCCGAGAAGTTGTAATGAAGCAGATCGCCGATACGCTCGACCGACGTGGTCGTTGTCGAGCAGCGTATTGTCCACGTCGAGCAGGAATACGACGTCATGAGGCGCATCCATATATCGCTGCATAATAGGGCACGGACCAGGGGCTTTGTCCAGGAAACCGCAAGGGACCGTGGTCTGTTCCCTTAAAGTAGAGCAAAGGAGACGATGACATGAGCTTCGTACTGGCAGTGATGATTCGCGTCAAGCCGGAGAACGTGGAGCGCTTCATGGCGGAGGCGCTCGCCAACGGGCGCGAGGCGCGCAAGGAACCCGGCTGCCGGCAGTTCGAGGTGCTGGTCGACCCCGCGGACCGCACGAAGGTGATGCTGTTCGAGATCTACGACGACGAGAAGGCGTTCCAGGCCCACCAGCAGACGCCGCACTTCAAGAAGTACGTCGCCGATGCGGTGCCGCTGCTCGAATCGCGCGAGCGGCACGTGCTGCAACGGGCGCTTCCCTGACTCGGTCCTTTTGGGTGGTAGAGAAAAAGGGGTGCGCCGCTTCTTCTTTTTCGTGTGGCCTCAGTCCTCATGCACCGCCACGCAGTGGCTGGGGTGGATGAGGACGTTCACCATGTCGCCCACGGCGAACTTTTCCGTCGGCGGCGCGATCACGCGCAGGCCCGCGCGCTGGTTGAGGTTCACCTGGTAGTCGATGGCATCGCCGAAGTAGAACCGCTGGGAAATCTGGCCGGTGTAGCTGCGGAATCCCTGGGCGGTCAAGGCGGCCACGTCGGCCCCTTGGGCGAAAAGCCGGATGTTGTGGGGCCGCAGGGAAACCAGCACGGTGCCGTTGACGCCGGACCCCGCTTCGACCCCCACCGGCAGCATCACGCCCTCTCCCAGGTCGAGCTGGCGGCTGCCGTCGAGCCGTCCCTGGAGCAGGTTGGTCTTGCCGATGAACGAGGCGGCGAACCGGGTGCTGGGCCGCTCGTAGATTTCCTGCGGCGTTCCGATCTGCGCGATGCGCCCCTGGTTCATCACGCAGATGCGGTCGGCGAGGACCATCGCCTCGGCCTGGTCGTGGGTGACGTAGATCGAGGTGATCTGGAACTCGTCGTGGAGGCGGCGGATCTCGAAGCGCATCTCCTCGCGCAGATTGGCATCCAGGTTGCTCAGGGGCTCGTCGAGCAGCAGGATTTCCGGCTCCACCACCAGAGCCCGGGCCAGCGCCACGCGCTGCTGCTGCCCGCCGGACAGCTCGCCGGGATAGCGATTGGCCAGGTGCTCCAGCCGCACCACGGCCAGGACGTCGCGCACCTTCTTTTCCGCCTCGGCCCGCGTGACGCCCCGGAACTTCAGGCCGTAGGCCACGTTCTCGCGGATCGTCTTGTGGGGCCAGATGGCGTAGCTCTGGAAGATCATCGACATGTTGCGCTTTTCCGGCGGCACCATCACCGAGGGCGAGGCGATCAGCCGGTTGCCCACGCGGATTTCGCCCGCGTCAGGTTCCAGGAAGCCGGCGATCATGCGCAGGGTGGTGGTCTTGCCGCAGCCCGAGGGCCCCAGCAGGGCCACCAGCTCCCCGTGGTCGATGTGCAGGTTCAGCCCGTCCACGGCGGGCGGGCTGTCGGGCGAATAGATCTTGGTGAGCCCGTTCAGGTCTACAGTGGCCATGCTCCCCCTAGGCTTTCATGAAGTCGCGGCCGATGATGCGGTAGGCGAGCACCACCACGATCAACGTGATCACGATGAGCACCATGCCCAGCGCCGAAGCGATTTCCAAGAGCCCTTCCTCGTAGAAGTCCAGGATGACGACCGAGACGACCTTGGTATTCGTGGTCCACAGCAGCACCGAGGAGCTGAGCTCCCGGATGCTGGGCATGAAGATGAGAATCCACGCGGCGATCAGCCCGGCCTTGAACAGCGGTACGGTGATTTCCCCGAACACGCGCAGGCGGTTGGCCCCCAGGATGCGCGCGCTTTCCTCCAGCTCCGGGTGAATGCTTATCAGCGAGGCGTTGCTGGCCTGGAAGGCGATGGGCAGGTACTTGGTGAGGTAGGCGATGAACAGGATCCACAGCGTGCCGTACAGGATGACGGGCTCGCGCGTGTAGGCGGCGAACAGCCCCACGGCCAGCACGATGCCCGGAATGGCCAGGGGCACCGTGGCCAGAAAGCCCATCATCTGGTGACCGCGTATCAGCCGCCGCTGGGTGATGTAGGAGATCAGCGCGGCGATGACGGTGCCCGCGGTGGCCGCCATGACGGCCAGCAGGATGGTGTTCCAGACGGAAATCCACACCCCGTCGTTGGAATAGATGAACGTGTAGTGGTCGAAGGTGAGGTTGCTCCAGGTCAACGAGCCGCCCTGGGTCTTCATCAGCGAGGAGGCGCCCAGCGCGAAATAGGGCAGGCCCAGGGCGCCGATCAGGGGCAGCATGCACAAGGCGAACAGCAGCCAGCGGTAGGGCCCCAGCTTCTGTGGGCGCCGCTGGCCGCCCTTGCCGCCGATGGTGGCATAGCCGCGCCGTCCCAGCGCCCTGCGGCGCATCCAGATCAGCCAGATGGCGGCCAGCAGCATGGGCAGGGCGAAGGCCGAAGCGAGCCCCACCTGGTAATGCTCGGACGCCATGAAGCTGCGGATCTGGGTGGTCATCACGTGCTGCCCGGCCGGCAGGGCCAGCATGGCCGGTGTGCCGAAGAGGATCATCGCCTCCAGGAAAGCCAGGATCAGCCCGGCGAACAGGGCAGGCAGCACCAGGGGCAGCGTGATGCCCGCCATGGTCTGCAGGGTGCCGGCACCGGCGATGTTGGAGGCGTCCTCCAGGTCCGAGGAGACGTTGTTCAGCCCCGCCAGCACCACGATGAACACCAAGGGGATCACGAACAACACCATGGCGAAGATAACGCCCGACATGGTGAAGATGTTGAACAGGTATTCCTCCGCGCCGGCCCCGGTCAGCCAGCGGTACCACACGTTGATCCAGCCTTCCCGCGGGCCCGCCAGCAGCGCCCAGGCCGTGGCGCCCAGGAACGGCGGCGTGACGAAGGAGACCAGCGAGGCCGTGCGGATCAGCCCGGGAAAGGGCATGTCGGTGCGGGCGACGGCCCAGGCCATGATAGAGCCGATCGCGAGGCTGGCGAAACCCACGGAAAAGGAGATGATCAGCGTCCAGAGGATGGGCCCCCGGTAGAGGGGGTTGGAGTATGCCGTCAGGAAATTCCCCAGTCCGTAGCGGCCAGTGATATCGAGGGCGTCGGGATCGTCCGGAACGAAAATGCTTTCCTTGACCAGGTAGAACATGGGGCCGGCGATGAGGATCACCAGCACCACCGCGGCGATGCCCCACACGAGCATGGTGGGATCGATTCGCGAGGTCTTCAGCTTCGCGCGCACGTCATCGGCGGTGATGGTGGTCATGGGGCGTCCTCGGCGAAATGGAGTGACCGCGCGGCGGCGGCCCCGGGGGGGCGCCGCCCCGCGCGGTGGTTGCGCTGCCGTCAGGCGCGGATCATCACACGCCGAACTTCGCGCGGAAGCGCTTGTTGATGGGATCCCGCATTTCCACCGACTCCTCCGGCGAGACGATGATCAGCTTGATCTCGCTGAGGGGCGTCAGGCCGTCGGGATACTTCACGCCCGGATGGCCCGAATAGAGGCCGCGGTTGGCCAGCCTCTGCTGGGCTTCCAGGCTGAAGAGCCAGTCGGAAAACACCTTGGCCGCGTTGGGGTGGGGCGCCTTGGCGAAGATCGCCTGGGCCGAGGCGATGAAGGGCACGCCCTCGGGCGGGAAGAACGCCTTGATCGGCTCGCCCTTCTTGATCGCGCCAAAGTGGTTGTACAGCGCGCCGCCGGCGGCGACCAGCGCTTCACCCCGCACGATGAAGGTCGTGGTGTCCACGGCCGACTGCACGATGCGCGGTTTCTCGGCGGCTATCTTGTCGAAGAATTCCCAGCCGTACGTTTTGATCAGGCCGGCCAGGCCCACGCTCACGAACCCGCTGTAGGCGGGGTGGGCGTGCACCATCTTGCCCTTCCACTTCGGGTCCACTAGGTCTTTCCAGGTCTTGGGCGCATCCGCCTCGCTCACCTTGGTGGTGTTATAGGCAGGTGCGTACACGCTGGCGCGCAGGACGGTCCAGTAGTGGTCCTTTTCCACGAAGGCAGCGTTGTACTTGTCCACCCCCTTGGGCGCGTACTGGATGATGGCCTTGGCCTTCCTGAGCGAAACGAAGTGGCCGATGTTCGAGGTGTGCAGGACGTCCGCCTCGTAGATGTTGGACTTGGCCTCGTTGCGCCAGCGATTGTAGAGCTTGCCCGAGCCGCTGCGATGCAGCACGCACTCGACGCCTGTGTTCTTGGCGTTGTACGCGTTGCACAACTCCTGGGCGATAGGCAGTGAGAGCGAGGAATACCAGAGGATCTTCCCCTCTTTTTTCGCCATCTCCATCACATTGTCGGCCCAAGCCGCGGACCCGACGGCGAACAAAAGCAGCCCCCACACTGTGGCAACTATCTTCAATCGGAACATTGGTGTCCTCCTCGGATTATTTGACCCCCGGGAAAACTGGCCTGTAGAGACCGTCCCATGGCATCCCAAGGGCCTTGTCCCGCCTCTGTAGAGATGAGTTCGGGTCTGATGGAGCGGCAATTCAGCCTACGCCTCAAGGTCGTGCATTTCAAGCCCCGCTCTCCCGGACCGGCCATGACGCAAAGACAAACGCATTACGCAACGGCGACGCACCCCTTTTCCGTTGCTCCTTTTTCGTTGTTGTTCCGCTACGCCCGCTTCACGTGCATCGTCTCGCTGAAGGACTTGCGCGCGAGCGGCACAGGCTGCAGCGCGCGCTTCCCTGACTCCGTAAAAGCAGTAACTGGCTCGCGGGTCAGGTTTGCGCGAGCCGATATCAGGTGAACGCGGAGCGCTTCGTTGACCTTCTGCCATCGTTCGCCCGGCTTCGACGCAGCCCCACGCTATGGGCGATCCGGTCGAGGCGGGAAGAGGGCCTGCGGACAATCTGGGCTTGCTCCGACTTGACGTAGGCGCGCTCCCTCATGGTTTCCCAGGAGATGCCTCTCCAGAACGGATCGTAGACTCCGCGCTGCATGATTCCGCACCGCTCGCACGTTCTGTAAGGATGAAAATGTCGAACGTTCAATATCTCGCCCTTGACCCACTTATGTGTGAAAAGACACCCCATTACCATTCCCCTGCGCAAGTTGCGTTATGCCGGAATTCTAGAATTGCAACTCGCCGTCGGGAATAAGTGAGATGTCCTATCCCCACTAGAATAAAATGACCTCTTTCCCGGGGGCGCCTCAGTTTTTCCCGTACCGCGGGTCAGGCTGCGCCCTTCTCGTTTCTGCGCAGCGCGCCGATTTCGCCAATCCAGGGCAGCGCCGAGCGCGTCCAGTTCTGCACCTTCGGAGTAAGCTGCTCGCGCTCGCGCAGCACCCCGACCCGCACCATGTAGGAAGCCGGCGGCGCGTCGCCCGGCGTTGTCGAATAGATCGGCGAGCCGCATTTAGGGCAGAACGCCTGCGCGCGCGGATTCCCACTGTCGGCAGTGGTCTTGATGTAGATCGTAGGGGTGCCGGAGAGCATCCTGAAATTCTCGCCCGGCACCCGGATGTTGGTCCGAAACGCCGATCCGGTGCCCGACTGGCAATCGGTGCAATGGCAGATCGAGACCTTCTCGAGGTCGGCCTCGGCCTCGAACGTGATGAATCCGCAGTGACAGTTTCCGTGGAGCTTCATGACAGGCCTCCCTGAGATACCGTGATGAGTGATGGGTGATGGGCGTTCCGCTGCGCGGGGCTGCTAAAGCTCTATCGCCAAGGCGCGGAGAAACGGTGGATGCAAGATTCAAGGCCTGACCCCCTCGCTTGCTGACCCCCTCGCTTGCATTTGACACGACCCCATTTTGACATCACCGCGTCTTGCTATCATCGCGCTACACAGCAAGAGCAGGCACCGATGGCAATGAAACGCGTGGCGGTCGAGTTCGGCATGGGCACCGACATCCGCGGCGCCGATTACACCAAGGGGGCACTGCGCGCGGTGCAGGACGCCTTGCACCATTCGTCCTTGAGCCTGATCCGCTCGCTCGATCTCGATCCCCGGTCGGCGCAGGTGGAGGTCACGATCGGCGTGCAGCGCCCGGAGATGGTGAACGCCGCGGCGGTGAAGGCGAGCATGCCGCTCGGGCAGGTTACGGTGAAGATCGTCAAAGGCGGTCTCGACCTCCCGGCCGAGCACGGCCACGATCTCGCGGTGATTGCGAGCGCCGCAATCGCGGTGCGCTTCGAGGCGCCGTAGCCTGCTCAGCGCGGTCTAATGGGGTCTGTTCCCGTTCAACTTTCCGGAGCGATCACTGCGGAACCGCGGAGCCGTGGTGGTAAACCATGAACCACCTGCCGTCCTGCTTCTCGAAGATGTTCGTTCCGAAGTGGGTGGCAGTCCGGGTCTCGCCGGCGTCGTTTTTCCATTGCGCTCTTTCGATGACGCTGACCCAGGCGGTTTCCCCATTGATCCGGATATACTCCTGCTCGCACGTAATCCTGAATTCCGGGAAAGCGGCGAACAGCCCCTCCCAGTTCTTCATTGCCGCATCCAGGCCAACGTTGATCACCTTGTTGCGCGGGCTGATGTGCCGGATTTCCGTCTTGTAAGACCATAGCCTCAGCATGACGCCGACGTCCTGTGCCGACAGTGCGGCGTAGAAGGCGTCATTGGCCACCTTCACGTCATTCATGTCCGACGCTTCCTGCGCAATCGCGGAATGCGTCATGCTGCCTGCCATGATGAAGGCGGGAGCGACAATGCCAACTACGAATCTGATCAATTTCATCATCATGCCTCGTTCCAACGTTTTCTTGACGGGGTCTGCCCCTGTCCTGCACCTTTGCTTTTTCGTCACATTAGCGCAGAAAGCGGATTATGGGGAAGAACGGGTGGGGCCTCATAGGCACGGGAAGAATTGCCGACGAACGGATTCTCCCCGGGATCAACGCTCATCCCGGCAACGATCTCATCGCGGTCGTGAGCCGGGACAGAACGCGCGCCATCGACCATACGCCGCCGGTGCCGAGCAGAGACAGGAACTGCGCGTGCGACATGAGCCGCGCCACGCGGCCGTTTCCGTCCAGGAACGGGTGAATCCACACCAGGCGGTGGTGCATGGCTGCCGTGGCGAGGATCGCCTACGGAGGATGGTGAGGGCCGGTGAGAAAACGAAAAAAGGCATCGGTGCAAGTTTTTCGCGACGCGAGTTTCGCGCTTGAAGAAAATCTTGCACTGACCCTGATTATTGTCGCGCTCCGATTTCGCGCCACGATTCGCCCAGCCAGGCGAGCGCTCCGTTCTGCTCCCACAGCGCGAGGCAGTCCCGCCGGTAGAGCCATGCCTCGTCCTTGCCGCCCACGGTAATGCCGATCGGGCTTACGGCCGGTTTCGCGGGTTTGCGCGCGAGCAGCATTTTTACCGCCACCTCGATCTCTGCCGCGGCATCCTTCAGCACGGTCAGGGCTTCAGCGCGCTTTTCGCACTGCCACAACGCGAGGGCGCGGTTGAGCGAGGAAGCCGCGAAGATGTCGCGCGGATAGCGCTCGAGCAGGGCGCAGGTCTTCTCGGGCTCTCCCGTATCCAGGTACGCGCGGGACAACTCCTGGCGAATGCCGTGGTTGTCGGCTGGGTTGAGCGCGAGCAGCAGCTCGGCAAGGGGGATGAACTGCGCCGCGCTGCCACCCTCCAGCCGGTAATGGGCGAGATGCGCCAGCACGCGCAGCGCGGGGCGGTTGGCCATGGCCCGCCAGTCGAGCTGCGGCTCCTGCGTACCTCCGGCCGCGACGATCCCGCGCAGCAGCGCAACCCCGCGTTCGAGCACGGTCTCGAGCAGCTCGTCTTTACCCGGGCCGGCAACGGCGTCGAGCGCCATCGCCAGGTCGTCCAGCACGTCGAGACTCTGCCAGAGCAGCGGCGTTCCCTCGAGCAGCGCGAGCCACTCATCGGGCGCCCTCCACGCCGCCGGATCGCCGTGCTGAGTCGCGATGAGTTCGGGCTTGATCTGCGGAAACGTCTTGCGCCACGAGCGCTCGGCCCGCGCCAGCTCGCCGTCCGGCTCCAGCTCGTGAATTGCGCCTTGTACCGGCCGCAGTCGATAGCGAGCGTCCGGAGCGGGAGCCTCGGCGAAAAGCCCGGCCAGCCGCTCGACGCCGGGCACCATCTCCCGGCGCAGGCGCGAAAGAGCGGCGCGTGGATCCGCGACGATGTCGCGCAGCAGCCGGCGCAGCTCATCGAGGTCGGGATCATTGCGGCGCCCGAAGCTCGCCGACCAGAACCGCGCGCGTTCCCGCGCCCGCTCGTAATCACCCTGCGCCGCGAGCATCGTGAACTCCAGAAATGCATGGCCGGGGTTCTCCGGATCTTCGCGCTGGGCCGCCGCGAGCGTCGTCCAGGCTTCCGACGCATTGCCGGCGTCGAAGAGCATGGCGGCACGCCGGTGGAGCGCCGCCGCACGCACCGCCCTGTCGCCGCGGGCGAGCGCCGTCTCGACGAGCCGGCGCCGCTTCTGCCCGTGGCCGACCTCGAGGTAGCAGTCCATCAGCAGATCGAACATGAGCTCGACCCGCCCGGTCAGCCGGTCATTCCCAAGGAACCAGGGCTCGAGCAGGGCGATCACCCGCCTCAGATCGCCTTCCTCGCGCCACTGGTGCGCCGTGTCCCAGACGGCATCCGGGTTGACGCGCGAGCGCGGCAGATCCCCGAAGCGCTTCATCGCGAGTGCGTCGAGCACGTACCGCAGCATGTTGCAGCCCGCGAGCGGCGGGGCGGCGCTCTCCAGGAGCTGGCAGCAGTGCTTGTACTTGCGCCCCGAGCCGCAGGCGCACGGCTCGTTGCGGCCGGGTCTCGGCAGCGCCCTCGGCGCGAAACCGTGCTCGGGAAGCGGCGTCAGGTTGTAGATCTCGCGCCCGAGCGCGCGGTAGAGATGGCTCTTCGGGCCGATCTCCGGCGACCACCCGGCGGCGAGGCTCGGCGCGAGGTCCGGGCCGGCCATTGCGATCCAGTCGAGAAATTCCTTCGGATCGCCGGATTTCGCCAGCAGACGCCCGGCCACCGACAGCAGGAGGTCGATCTGATCTTCCGGGGAAGGGTCGGTGCGGTCTTCCGAATGATCTGGCTGCATGAGTGCGCGTTCCGTCCGCAAACGAACTGCGGGAAGTATCCCGCCAAGCACGTCACCGGGGCAAGACAGCCAGGGTCGGAGGGGGTTCGAAGTGGGCGCTATCTCCGGGCTACGTACTGGACACCCTCGATGCGCTCGAAATCGGCGTCCTGCGTCCAGAAAGCGGCGCCATGCGCCTGTGCGGTCGTGAGCATGATGCTGTCGGCCATCGGCAGGCGCCGCGCAATGCTCGCCTTCGCGGCGGAGAGCGCGATCGCCGAGGTGAGCTCGACGATCTCCCCCTGCTGCATCAGCGCCCCTGCCTGCAGCGCCGGACCCTCGCCGCGCTGTTGCAGGATGCGTTTGAATACCTCGTAGAGACTCAGCGTCGGGACGAGCAGCTCGCGCGTGGCCTCGATCGCCGGGGCAAAGAACGCGGCATTCGGGCCGTCGGCGAAATACTCGAGCCAGCCGGACGAGTCGACGACGTTCACGCGCGGTCATCCTCGCGCGGGACGTCGGTCTCGATGCCCTTCAGGAAGCCGCGCATCTTCTTCAGCGGCCGCTGCGGGATCAACTCGATGCGGTTCTCGTAGGCGATCGCCTGCACCTTCTGGCCCGGGGCGAGCTTCAGCGCATCGCGGATGTTCTTGGGGATGACGACCTGGAACTTGGGCGAGATCGTGACGGTTTCCATGGATTTCCTATCGATCGACAAACGGTATGACAATTGTCGTATCGATCGGTCTTCGGGTCAAGTGCAGGGTGCGGCCGGGCGCGGTTCGATCAGTGGATCTGACCACATTTGACCCCGCCATTTGACCCCGCGTCATTCTGCCGACTTTCCAATCGGCACAACACCGAGATGTACCAGCAGTGCAATGACAGTCGCGGTTGTCGCCACTCCGCACACCGCGAGCCAGCCGAAATGCGCGAAGGTCCAGCTCATCAGAAACGCGCCCACGGCGTTGCCCGCCCATACGTGCAATCCGAAGAGAGTGTTGGCGCGCGCGCGCGAATCCGGCGCCGCTGCATTGACCAGCGTCTGGTTGGCCACCATCGCCGCGCGCAGGCCGCAGTCGAGGAGTATCGCGCCGACGACCACCGGGGCAATCCACCACGCCCCGAACCCCATGGCGATCCAGGCGGCCAGCATCGAGAAAATGCTCGCCAGCACCACCGGCATGACGCCGGCACGGTCCATCCAGCGCCCCGCCGGACGGGCGACGAGTATGCCCGCCGCGCCGGGAATGCCGATCAGGCCCGCCACTGTCGGCCCCACGCGATGGAGCGCCGCGAGCATGGGCGCGGCCACCGCCCAGAACCCGCCGTAGCAGATTCCGAACAGGAACTGTATTGCCACCGCGCGCC
>Ga0299906_10000171_pt1 | contig 66297 bp, 49 predicted proteins | sample RVTome_14_FD_200259 | JGI IMG/M metagenome (GOLD analysis project Ga0299906, IMG submission 200259) | Soil microbial communities from uranium-contaminated site in the Upper Colorado River Basin, Wyoming, United States - RVT145D125 (version 2) ...
GCGGCGCCGCACTGACCACACCGCAGGATGCCCTTGAGCAGCGCCCCGTGCTTGTTGCGGACCGTACCGCCCGATCCGTTGCCATTCTCACGGATCAACTCCTGCACCTGCTCGAAGATGGCGGGATCGACAATCCCCTCATGCTCGGCGTCGATGACCTGACCTTGGTGCCTGGTCTTGCCGATGTAGGTGACATTGGTCAGGATGCGTTGCAGCTTGGACTTGTCCCACACGGCTCCGGGGTGATGCGATCCCGTCTTGGTCTGATCAGACCACCGCCACCGCCTGCGGGATGTCGCTAAGTACCGTCAAGCTCTGGGCGCGATCGTTTCATTGGCGCCAACGGCTCATCGAGCGTGACGCGCAACAGGCGCGGCAGCAGGCGGACCGACTGGCACAGGGCCAGATGACCGACTCCGAACGCAACCTCAAGATCGTCCGTGCTGCCCTGGTCCGTCTGGCCCGCGGGATCGCCGATGGCAAGGTGAAGATGCAGATGGGAGACTTAGATCGCCTCGTACGGTTGGAGGAGCATCTGGCCGAGGTACGGCGCGAGTCCCGCACGACCGACTATGACAAGTGGCCGACCGAGGTGCTGATCGCACGTGAACGGGAGATCTCGCTGGAGTTGCTGCGGCAGCTCGATGGTGACGACTGGACCCGGGAGATCTGCGAGGCCCGTCACCGGGAGTGTGTGGCCAAGGGAATCCTGCTCGGCAAGGACGGGCTGCTGACTGGCGTCCCCTCCCTGCCATCCCGCCCCCAACCGACCGGCCCGGAGGCCCCTGAAGCAGCCGACCCGCCCCTCGAACCACCCGGTGAGTGACTTGGGATCGGTACAGAAATTCTGTCCTTTTCTATACCAAAACTATACTTTTTCTGTACCAGAGGACAACCGCAGGTCAGTTCGACGTTTACCAGTCAACAATCGACATATCAAAGACTTACGTGGATTCCCTCACGTGGGCGTGGGGGCAATTCTGACCGATTCTGCACCGAAACGCGAGATTCCCCAAAACGGTGCAGAATCGGTCAATTCGGCCAGCCTGTGGTGAGCGAAGCCGAACCACATTCGCATCACAGGCATTATGTGAATACATACTATCTGCTATAGTATGACGAACATATCGCAGTGCTGCTCTACACAGAAATGCGCAAGTCAATCACTGCGTTCCTGATGACAGCTCACCGTCGCAGAATCTGACGCCTGGCATCTTGTGTCGATTCATTTTGATTGCGCGATCGAGCACGTGAGTAGATCCGGGGCCGAATACAGGCACGCTGTAGAAGAGTCCGACACAGCCACAAAGTCTCGTGTGCAGAATATCGGCGCAGTCAGAATCTGACACTGTCTCACAAACTGCGTATCGATCTTTGACTACGAGCCACGTCTTGTCGTCGATATCCTTTAGAGCGAATGGGCTGTGACGGCTCAGATTGTCATAGAGAAATGCGTGGAGTGGGACGCGTGAGCGTTCCTCGATTGTCCCGATGTGAGCGACAATCTCGAACCATTGCACTCCGTCAACGCATGTGCTCTGGGACAGTATGATAGGGACCGAGCCACTCAGCATGAAGAATGCCGACTTTCGTTCATCGTACCATTCAATCTCTGTCGAGTGTTCTCTTGCTACCGCCTCTGCGATGAAGGTGAAGTCCATTTGACCCTCTCAGTCGATTCGAGTTGGTTGGAACAGGCCGGTGAGGAGCTTCGGTCGGCCCCCGCTCCGCCAACTCTCATCGCTTTGTCCATTAAAAAGCCCATGGGTGCGAAAGGCGTCAAGCATGATTGCAAACTGTAGTCGGGCTGTCATAAGTCTCGGTCTTGGCTCTGTAGTTGCATCCGCCTGTGACATTCAAATGACTGATTCTGGAATTGGCTCGGCCGACTTCGATTGGAGCCCGCCTCATGATAGGGGACATCGATGATCCGAGTATGATTCACAGCGGCGCTTGAATCGGTGCTCACAGAGTGTAGATTGTTGTAGTTCACAGTGCCATTTGAACATCCACCGGGAGGTGCAATGTCCGCAGGTATCATTGGGCGCGTGAATTCGGGCAAGGGCAGTTCTTACGAGGTGAAATGGGACCAGTACTCAGGGGATGTCTACGTCTCATGGGGTGGTTGGTCACACGTGGGGAAAGCAAAAAGCGCCGGGGAAGCAATGACGCTGGCTGAGGCGTGGCTATACAACAAGTGAATCACAGTCTACAGTCTCGTCCTCCGCTCGTCGTACACCAGCTCGTAGGCGTTGTCGTGTGTATCGACGACTGAGAAGTGTCGCGTCGGCGTGTTCGTCTCGAACTCCCGCCACTTGCCGATCACTTCTTTGATTCTGTACACGTGCCCCTTCCAGCGGAAACGGATGGGGCGCATCATCCCCTTCTCGAAGACTGTGATCACATCGACCGGCTCGTCGAAGGACTCACACACCGAGCATTAATGACGCTCGGCGGGCACTGGCGGCGATCACTTTGGGGTCACTTCTCTATGATCAATTCGGGCAAGGATCACAAAACGCGACTGCGGGATCGGCCGCGCGGAACGCGACATCGACGAATTTCACGACATCGAAGACGTTGGTCACACCGTCGCAATCTACGTCAGTGGGTTCTTTCGGACATGCCGTGCTGCCCCCCGGCTCTCCCGCGCGGAACGCGACATCAACTGCCTCGACCACATCGAATACGTTTGTTGTACTGTCGCAAACGGGATCTTGATGGCACAGGCAAAGGCAACTGTAAGACGTCGGCGAGGGCGCCGAATAGCCGACTGCGTACAGTGTCGCAGACAGTGGTATTGTCGTAAAAGGGCTTTCAGAGGGCGCCGCGAGTGAATCAAACTCAAAGTCCGCTGTGCCAGCAAGGAAGCCCGGCAGTGCCGGACACACACCGTCAACAAAGTCATACGATTCTGATAAAGTCGGAGACGAATCAAACCATTCGGCAAGATTGATGAGTATATGAGTCTCCGGGTTCGAGTCGGAGGTATCCGCAATAACGGGGACCACGAGCGGAGACGGGGCCATGTTTGACAGCAGACTCATCGCCGCCGGGGGGTCTCCACATCCTATTTTTAGCGCCAGCCACGGGCGAAGATTGTTCAGAACCCACCTTCCGTCGATGTACTCGGCGGCAACGAGCGTTATCAATTGCCGTATGGCCGGAAACGTCTCAAATCGTGCAAGGATTGTTTGGGTCGCGGGAGGTATTGTGCCGGTCACGACACAAGGACCGCAATCAGAGGGTAAGCACATACAATCCCCCAACGCTATAATCTGATGGCCCGGCAATGCCTCGAGTACCCAGTCGAATCCGAGATAGTATGACGCCGTGGTTAACTCAAAAGTCCACGTCCAAGGCGAAATAATATTCTTCAGAATTGAAATTCCATCCAATGTGCCTATGGCCAAGTCCATGTCCCCATCACTATCTAAGTCGGCAGGGTATGTGCCCCAGCCAACAGCAGAGCCAAGGGAATAGTTTACCTCTGGGGCAAACGTCCCATCCCCTTCATTTCTGAGAACCGCCACGTTCCCGTCCTGATTAGGAACTGCCAAGTCTTGATCCCCGTCGCCGTCCAAGTCTGCCGAACAGATATAGCGAGGCCAAGAGCCCGTCACGTAGTTGACCGTTATGGTGAACGTACCGTCACCATAGTTTTTCAGGATCGAGACTTCGCCAACTTCGCCACCTGCGCACGCTATATCCTGATCCCCATCCCCATCCAGATCAGCGGCAATAACAAGACCGTGACCGTCGGGGTAGAAGGTCGGGGCGACAAATGTGGCGTTTCCGTTGTTTTTCATGATCGCAATGACACCCTCCCACGCGATAGTGTCCCCGGCGCCCACGATCAAGTCCTTGTCCTGATCTCCATCTACGTCGGCTGCGTAAACCGTATAGGTATAACCTAGGCCGACCGAGTAGTGATCCGCAGGTGCAAACGTCCCGGACCCGTTGTTCTTCAATACCGAGACGTCATCGCTGTCAAAGTTACCAGTGACCAAGTCCTGATCTCCATCTCCATCCAAGTCGGAGGCAAACAGTGAGAAAGCGTATTGGCCGACCACGTAGTCAATCGGAATGGCAAATACCCCATTCCCCAAGTTTTTCAGGACAAACACATCACCACCTCCCCACGGCATAACTGCCAAATCTTGATCCCCATCTCCATCAAGATCGGCCGATGCAATCTCATTCGACCCGCCGTCTCCCACAGCGTAGTCGACGGGAGCCGAGAATTGGCCACTGCCATTATTCTTTCGGACTGTTATCCCTATGCCCAGTCTGGTTGCTACCAGATCAAGGTCACCATCCCCGTCAACATCGGTCGCGATGACCGAACGCGTTGGCGTGCTACCCATCAACTCCAAGCAGTACTCCTGGGCCACGGCGCTGGTAGGCGATATATTCGATGAACTGAGATTCGCCAAGATTATACCTGTAACCCAGAGTCGCATCGGCTACCTCCATAGAGATTGCACTGGCATCAATCTACGCGCCAGCCCCAATGTGGCGGCTGGGCGATATGTGTTAAAGAGAATCAGTCAAGATCCCTTTCTTGTCAAGAACGCGCCCCACTGCTTTGCTGTTGGATCGTCTGGCCTGCGCTGAAACTTTCCTACTGCGGAGGGGCGTGTTGAAAAACCCTTGCGGGTAGTGCCTGAGGTGTGAAGTTGTGCTCATAAAACTCGACGTGAGCAACTCGGCCCGGAGTTGATGCAGTAGCCTCCGTTGGAGAGCTTCATACTCTCGGATCACCACTAGCGGAAGCTGCACGGGGTACTGGACTTGTTGTTTGTGCATGAGGCAGTCCGGGATTCGTATTGCCGGGACGGCAGACGTCCGTCGGTGGAACCTGAAGTGTTGAGGCGATTGTTCATCCTGGAAACGACAGAGGGGATTCGGTCGGTGCAAGAGTTGATGAGCGAAGTGCAGGTGAACCTGGCGTATCGCTTGTTCATCGCGTACCGTACGTAGGAGCCGTTGCCGGATCATTCGTGCCTGTCGCAGGCGATCGATCGGATCGGGGACGCGAGTTATGGCGGCCCGGACGGAAGCACAGACTGCCCCCATCATGACCCCGCGAGATGGACTGCGATGCAATGCCTCATGGGCGCCTCCGATGTACGACAGAATCGAGGTAAGACTACATGTTCAAGCTAGGGGAGCGGAGACGTCCAGTCAATGCGCTTGTGGGATTGCGCGGAGACATTTGCGGTCCCCGCGAACAGCCGCCTCCCCGTCGGGGAGCCGGGGCGGCGTTGTAAAACACAGCCCAGTTTGAAGCATTGAAACGTGGTACTTGAAAGCTATCTCAATCGGCCGGATTGTCAATGGGCTCAGTCGGGGTGGGCATCACATTCCCGCCGCGACCGCTCCCCGCAACCTCTCGTCGCTCACCTTCGCATACACCTCCGTCGTCGTGATCTGCCGGTGCCCCAGCGCTCTCTGCACCAAGTACAAGTCCCCGGTCTTGTCGTAAAGCCGGGTGGCGAAGGTGTGCCGCAGGGAGTGGATGGAGATGCGGCGGGTCCTCCCGCCCGAGGCGGGTAAAATGCCGGCGATATTGCAGGTTTGGGTGAATCGCAACTGGATCACCCGCCCACCGAGCCGGGTGCCGTGACGGCTGCGAAACAGGGGCAAATCCGGGGCTGTGTTGGCTTCAGGGGCCACTTCATCGACGTACCGCCCCAACAGCCGCTGCAGCCCGGGATGCAGGAAGACCTTGTCCTGTCCCCCGCCCTTGGTGCGGATGTGCAGGACGCCCGAGTCCAGATCGACGTCGCCAATGTTAAGAGCCACCAGCGAGCCCAACCGCATACCTGTCCCCAACAGAATCTCGAAGATCAGGCGGTCTCGCAATGCAGTGATCTTCGTTCGAGCCGAGATTGACTTCCTGACTCTCTCGATGTCAGATTCTGTCAGAGTCGTAGGTTCCCTGGGAGTCGTTGGAGACGAACGGATCAGCCGGGCGGGGTTGTCCTTGATCCGCCCCGACTCCACGCAGTAGGCGAAGAACGATCGCAGCGATGACTTGGTGCGGTTTACGCTGATTGCTTTCCGGGGCTGGCCGTCGGGAGTGAGCAGGACCGCATCCGAGATCAGGAAGCGGGCCAACACATCGGGGGTGATCCGGCTTAGGGCTTGATCCTTCCCGATCCACCGCCTCAGCGCTCCCAGATCCCGTCGATACGCCCCCTGCGTATGGACCGAGCAGCCGTTGGCCGCCAGTTGGCGAGTGAACAGGACCATGGCCGAGGAGAGCTTCATCTGGACTAGCCGCCACACGTCATCAGAGTTCAGGGCGGGAAGTCAAGTTGTTCAGAGGGCACCATACTCTCCTGTGGGAGGTTGCCCCGTGTGATTGACCATAGTATCTTGATTCAAGCACACGATCTTCGGGGCGGGGCAGATCTCATGAAACCGCCCTTGGCGCATTGTGACCCCTGAATTCCCTCCTCAATGATAGCCTGCTGGTCACCAACGATTCCACAAGGCGACCCAATTGCCTCACACGACCTCGACGTGAAGCGACGAGAGCGGGGTGCCGCTGAACGCGGTCGCCCTGGTCAGCCTGCCATGAGAGTCACAGAGGAATAGTCGATGGCGCTTGAAAAGAAACGCCTCACTTCACTCATCGAGTTTGCACAGCAATCCGCACGGATGCGGAGCAAGGCCGCAGCCAATGTCGCCGATCACGGGCAGTTCGCACTCTACGAACACCAAATACAGGGATTACCAGGTTTCCGTGTAAGCACCATAAACGGAGAGGATGAGGACGAGGTCTGGCTAGTCGTTGAACGACTGCACGAAACGAAGCCACCGGAAATCTCGAATGGCCATCTTCGTCCGTGGGTGTACATGACACAAAACCCGACTGAGGAACCACGACTACTGGAATCCACCGACGGTGCAAATCTCATAGCAGCAGGCACTCATAGTTCATCGGCAGCGACTCCAGACAACAACAAGCCGCGAATTGACCCAACGGCCTCCGTCGTCCTCTCAGATTACGAAGGCGCGGCACAGGTTCGTGCCCAGTTTCTGAGTTATATCGACAATAAATGGCGCCCGTGGGCGAGTGAGGAGAAGCTCCGCCGGGAATCAATCCGACTTTACTCCAGACTCTTCACGCTAAAGCAACAACTGGAGGGAGGGATTGTTGAAGCGCAGATCGAACTCGTCTGGGGTGTAGGACTCACCATCTGGAATACGAGTGGATGCATAGTCGGCTATCCGCTGATTGGACGCCTCGTCGAGCTCGCAATCAATCCTACGACATCGGCGGTGGAGATCCGACCGCGAGATGTTGATGCAAGGCTTGAGATTGACTGGTACGCCTCCGTCGACAATCCCGGCGTTGCTGCATTGGAAAACGCCGCACGGGAGTTCTTTGAGAAAGCGACGACGACCTTTTCACCATTCGACCGCGGCACATTTGAGCCGCTGCTTCGCACGGCTGTCTCCAACCTCGATGCGAACGGGATCTACTGGGCTGACGAGGTGCCCGCAGAGGACCGCGCTATTCCCAAGCCAGATGAGAAGCTCAAGGTAACCGACACGTGGGTACTCTTCGCACGTCCGCGCACCAGCAACCTGTTTCTGCAAGATCTAGAGAAACTAAAGCAACTTGCCGAAGAAACTGAGAACTATCCACCGGCCGTCTCGGCTGTTGTGACCGACCCCGATATCACGAATCCCGTCATCGAATTGCCATCATTCCGAGGCGTCTCTTCATCCTACCGATCCGAGCACGATACGAGCGACAAGGAGCCGGGCGATCTTTACTTCCCAAAGCCTTTCAATGACGAGCAAGTCCGAATTGTCCAACTACTGGAAGTGTCCGATGGAGTTGTCGTGCAGGGTCCCCCGGGCACTGGAAAAACTCACACCATCGCCAACGTCATTTGCCACTACTTGGCCGAAGGCAAGCGAGTACTGGTGACATCGATGAAGGACCCTGCTCTGGCGGTGCTGCAGGACCAATTGCCCGATGAAATCCGCCCGCTCGCCATTTCGCTGCTCACAAGTGAGCAGGAGGGGATGAAGCAATTCGAGCATGCCATCCACAGGATTGCTTCCGGAGTGCAGAGCCTCGACCGCAGCAGTACTGAGCGAACTATCAACCATTTGAAAGAATCGATTAATGCACTCCATGGCAAGCTTGCGAGGATTGACTACAGGATTGGAGAATGGGCGAAGCGCAACCTCGTCAAGATTGTGCTCGGGACTGAAGAAATTGACCCACAAGATGCTGCTCGCGAGGTGATCGAGAGTGCCGGGGAATTCGAGTGGATTCCGGATACGCTGGGAATCGGTGCCGAATTTGAATCACGGATCTCGGACGCGGATATGGTGAGATTGCGAGATGCGCGACGCAGCTTGGGCCGAGACATCGATTACCTCCAAGCGTCGTTGCCTCAAATCGTCGAGTTCCCTGACTCAAAGGCGCTCTTGGAGGTGCACCAGGACCTTTCTCAGTTTGAGAGACTCATAGAAGGCATCGAGAGGGGTGACGTCCCAGCACTGTCCGACTCAAGTCAAGAGACACTTGCTCTTGCACAACAACTGATGTCTCGCATCATCTCATTGTCGCGGATACGTGGTGAGGTGGCTCGGGCAAATCGATCTTGGACGGTCGCTATGCGCGAGCGGATACTCCAACGCCGCAACGGCGATCTGTTGAGATTGCTGGAAGGTCTCGGAGCGGAGCTTGAAAAGGCAGTTCAGGTTCGCAAGGCGTTTCTCGAACGGCCCGTTGTCACGCCATCTGACATCGAGCTTAATGCAGAAATCGTGGAGGCGATTGGCAATCTCGCCCAAAGCAGGAGCCCTTTTGGGTTAAAGGGCCTGTTTGGCAAGTCTGAACAAAAGCAGCAGTTAGAGAGTATCCGCATTCTCGGAAATTCTCCTGCCGACGCAGAGGATTGGGAGCATGTCGCAAACCATCTGGCCTTATTAAGGAATCTGCGAGAACTGGCTCTGCGCTGGAATGCACTTGCTCGTGAACTCAACATCGAAGCCACGTTGGGAGAAAGGCCAGAGGACGGCCAGGGGGCCGCTCAGGAGTATGCGCTTTACGTCAAGTTGAAAGAAATGGTAGTCGCAGAAGCCGAAGTTTGCAAACTCGCAGCCCGCGTTTTCCCTAGTTGGCCCCATTCTAGAGAGGTGGCAGATGGTCTGCAGCATCTGTCTCAGCTGGAGAAGGCAGTTCAACACCACCTTACGAAGAACCGCCTGGCAAACGTGTGGGCCAATAAGGAGCGCTGTCAAAAAGTACTGGAAGGGCGAAACGGCCGCGTTATTGATGAGCTTCGACAGTTCTTCAGTCACGTGTTAGGGATCCCCAGCACTACAGATGCAGAAATGCAAGCCAAGTGGTCTGCACTAATGGCGGAGCTTTCGCGAGTGTTGGGGTTGGGTAAACACCTTGACTCGGTACGCGAGGTCTGCGCCAAAATCGAGACCTCCGGAGCACCGAAGTATGCCGCGGCGCTTATGCAGCCGATTGAAGGATCGATCGATGGTTTAGTTCCTGGCAACTGGCGCAACGCATGGCGTAGGAGGCGGCTCGCCACCTACCTGGAGTCGATTGACGCGCATGAGGAGCTGAAGAAACTGGCGAAAGACCACTGCGATGTCGAAAATGACCTATCCCGTGCTTATCGTGAGACTGTGGTCAAGCGAACATGGCTTAAACTTGCAGAGAATGCTTCCCCCAGCATTCGCGCAGCCCTGCAGGCGTACCTCAATGCCATCCAGAAGATCGGCAAAGGCTTCGGAGTTCGAGCGGTGCGCTACCGACAAGATGCACGAATGGCAGCTGCCCACGCGAATCCTGCAGTTCCGTGTTGGATAATGGCCCACTACCGAGTGTCGGAATCGCTGCCCGCGGAATTAGGGTGCTTCGACCTTGTAGTGATTGACGAAGCGTCGCAGTCCGATCTCACTGCCCTTCCCTCACTGTTGCGAGCCAAGAAGATGCTGATCGTCGGAGACGACAAGCAAGTCTCGCCCGAGGGAGTGGGTCTCGAAGAGGAGAAGGTAAAGAGCCTCATGAACCGCTTCCTCGGCGCTCAAGTGGAGGCTTACCGGTCGCAGATGTCACCGGAACGTTCAATCTACGATCTCTTCAAGGTCGTGTTCGCCAAGAGTGCGGTGATGTTGAAGGAGCACTTTCGCTCGGTTAGCCCGATCATCGAGTACTCCAAGCGCGAGTTCTACAATCACGAGCTCCGTCCATTGCGTCTGCCGAAGACGTCGGAGCGTCTTGATCCACCCCTCATCGACGTGCTTGTGGAGGATGGTTACCGCAAGGGAGACATAAACATTCCTGAGGCGCGCTTCATCGCCGATGAAATCAAGGCTATTCTGGCAGACCCGAAAATGGATCGCCGCACCATAGGGGTCGTTTCATTAATCGCCGACAAGCAGGCGCTTTTGATTTGGGAACAGCTGACTGACGAACTCGGGCCAGAACTAATGCAGCGCCATCGCATCACGTGCGGCGATGCACGCACGTTTCAGGGCAAAGAGCGCGACATCATGTTTCTTTCCATGGTGTCGGCTCCGAACAACGTAGGAGCCCCACTCTCACGCGATACGTTCGCCCAGCGATTCAATGTTGCAGCGTCGCGTGCCAGGGACCGGATGTACTTGGTCCGCTCGGTTGACTTGGAGCATTTGAGCTCTGCGGATAAACTGAGGCGCAGTCTCATCAGACACTTCGCGGTCCCCTTCGCCCAGGATGAAGTGCGCGTGGAGGACCTGCGCAAACTTTGCGAGTCAGACTTCGAGCGCGAGATGTACGACGAACTTACGCAGCGCGGCTACTGGGTGACGCCACAAGTGCGGGTCGGCCAGTACCGCATCGACCTGGTGGTGGAAGGACACAACGACGCCCGGCTGGCGGTCGAGTGCGACGGCGACAAGTACCACGGCCCGGAGAAGTGGGCCGACGACATGCGGCGCGAGGGCAATCTGCGGCGCGCTGGCGGTTGGGTGTTCTGGCGGTGTTTCGCTTCCGCCTTCATCCGCCGGCGGAAGGACATGCTGGACGACCTCTTGACGACGTTGGCCGAGCGCGGCGTCGAACCGATTGGGGCCGAAGGCGCGCCGAGGAGCGTGCACTCTGAACACCGCGTCGTAGCTTCTTTCGCGGAGCCGGTGGTGGAGCACGGTAGCTCGGCTCCTCTTGTGGTTCCCGAGAGTGTCCACACATCGACTCCTGAGCCGCGACCGGGTCAAGGCGGTTCGGCGAGAGATGGAACTTATCCAGCAGAGGCTCGGCTTCGTCCGGCGACTGCGGAGAGAGAGCTCTTTGACCGTGTGCGAGAGTCCGTTTCTCCGGCTAGGCCGCGAGACTCCCGCCTGCCATACAGCGATTACGAATCGTATGCCGGCGCTCCGGGAGAAGATCCCCACCACGTCAACACACATGTGGTCTCGGAAGGCATTGTCCGAATCATCGAGGTCGAAGGTCCAGTAGTTGCCAAGCGAGTCTACGACACTTACCTGAGGAGCTGCGGCATTAAGCGGATGGGTCATGAGCTCAAGAGCATCATGAATAGGGCGCTCTCACATGCGATACGACAGGGACGTGTCGTCTGTGAGAATGAGACAGGCAAAAGCGGCATGCTCTTCTCTATAGCCAGAGTTAAAGGAAGCCCACCAATCAGATTGCGAAACAGAGGTCCACGATCATTTGAGGAGATCCCTCCGAGCGAATTGCAAGTTGTCGCGAAGTATGTGTCTGAACTATATGGTCAACCATCTGGAAGCGATGAGCATCTGCGTACGGTCTTGGAGAGTTTTGACCTCAAACGGTTGACTACTCAGGTTGGAACGACCTTGCTGGATATTCTCGGGATGCGCTTGCCACATGTAGATGAATTCTTGCGTGGTATGGACGAATTGGGTGCGCCGTGATAATGCACTGTGGTGATTCTAAGAATCTCGACTGTGACTGAAATTGTTCACGAAGATGACCGCAGCGGCCGGTCCGACTAGTCAGGTGCTTACCAATGCCCCGCCCCCGCGACGAGGGGTGACGATTGACAAGTGACATCGCTGCGAGATGATAAACGATAGCAGAAAGGGAGCACACTGTGGGAGACAAGGGCGGCAAGTAGGACAAGGCCAAGAGTCAGAAGCAGCATGACAAGAAACAACAAGACAGGACACAGCACGAGAAGGTGAAAGGAATTCCGGAGAAGCAGCAGCAGAAACCTGTGCCACCAGGTCTTCTATAGAGTCGAACGAGGGAGCGATTCGACGAACCACGAATCCCCGGCCCGGTGACGAGGTGGGAGTCCAAACGCCTTGACATCGGCTCGGCAGTTGAATTAGGTTAATTATTGTCCGATCCCGCCAGCACCTTTAAAGCCAGTCAGTTTAGTCCAACCAAGTGCAGTCAATCACGGAGGCTCTATGAACGCAGCACGGGTCGCCACGCTTTCTGGTTCGCACATCGATCTCAACGAGAGCATCATCCAGAGTCTCAAGTCACGCCTGAATGGTTCGCTCCTGCGCGTCGGAGATGCAGGATACGACGAAGCGCGGACGATCTGGAATGCCATGATCGATCGCAAACCAGCGCTCATCAGTCAATGTGCCAACGCCGAAGACGTGCAGCAAACCGTCAGCTTTGCCCGTGAGCATGGGCTGCTCCTGTCGATAAGGGGCGGTGGGCACAATATCGCCGGAAACGCCGTTTGTGAAGACGGGCTCATGATCGACTTCTCAAAGATGAACTCGGTGCGCGTGGACGAGAAGGCGCGCATCGCTCATGTCGGACCCGGGGCAACCTTAGGAGATTTTGATCGCGAAACGCAGAAGTATGGACTGGCCACACCTGTCGGCATCAACTCCACAACGGGGGTTGCCGGGCTGACGCTGGGAGGCGGGTTTGGCTGGCTGAGTCGCAAGCATGGGATGACTGTCGACAACTTGCTGGCGGTTGATGTGGTGACCGCGGATGGGCGTCTTCTGAAGGCAAGTGAGAGTGAGAACGCCGATCTCTTCTGGGCGCTACGAGGCGGTGGAGGCAACTTTGGAGTGGTGACACGTTTCGAGTTCAAGCTCCATCCCCTTGGCCCTGATGTCGCCTCTGGCCTTATCGTCTTCGCATTGTCGGATGCAGTATCCGCGATCAAGAAATACCGCGATTACATCGCGGGTCTCAGCGAAGAAACAAGCGTCTGGTTTGTATTACGCAAGGCCCCGCCGCTACCGTTCCTGCCCGCCAATGTTCATGGCACCGAGGTGATCGTCTTTGCGGCATTTCATGCTGGTGATCCCGAGGTAGGGAAGCGCGCCTTTGAACCGATTCGCGGCTTCGGCAAAGTCGTAGGAGAATTCGTTGGAGTTCAGCCTTACGTTGGCTGGCAATCCGCCTTCGATCCGCTTTTGACTCCGGGTGCCCGGAACTACTGGAAGTCGCACAACTTTGAGAAAATCTCCGACGGCGCGGCGGACCTCATCGTCGAGTACGCCGGTAAACTTCCATCGGACCAATGCGAGATATTTGTTGGTCTCTTGGGAGGGGCCACCTCTCGAGTTGCACCCGATGCGATGGCGTACTCGCACCGAAACGCCAACTTCGTCATGAATGTTCATGGCCGCTGGACGACCGCGGCAGAGGACGAGAAGTGCATCGGTTGGGCGCGTGAGTTCTATCGCGAGACCGAACCTCACGCCACTGGCGGTGTCTACGTGAACTTCCTGACGGAGGAAGAAACGGGCCGCATCAGGGCAGCATATGGAGCAGGCTATGACCGGCTGGTCGGGATCAAGAAGAAGGTCGACCCCAATAACCTATTCCGAATGAACCAGAACATCAAACCTGCCGGTTGAGACAAGGCTGGCGGGAGTCCCGTCTGACCATTTCGTTGTGGCGTGACCACGGCTGCGAGTAGAACGGTGATGGGCTTGCCGATGATACTCCCCGCCCCGGCGACGAGGGGTAGGCAAAGCGAGACTGATGACATGGACACCACCAACCCAAGACCGTTATCAATATCCCCGGTTCATTCTGTCACCGATGTCCCCGGATTGTACCAGGGTCGACCCTGCCGCGTGAGGTTACAGACTCAAAATCTTCAGATTCACAGACTCGGTTTCTCATGGGCCGACGCGCGGCCACCGGCGGAGCCACTTTGAAATCTTCTCGCCCCACGTTATTGGGCGCTCTCGTGCTCATGTCCTCGTTCGCTCACGTAGCCGGGTGCAGTGGACTGAACCCTGACTTGGTCGTCCGTACGACTCACTCCGCTCCCAGCTATGGGATGGCGATCAACCGTAATGGACAACGGCTGGCCACGGCCAGCGAGGACAGCACCATCGAAGTGAGGGAGCTCCCGTCGGGACACTTGCTGCACCGTCTTCAAGGGCATCAGGACGGAGTCCGAGTCGTGGAGTTTAGCCCGGTGAATGAAACGCTCGCATCGGGCGGCTGGGATGGAACGCTGAGGTTCTGGGACGCACTCACCGGAACGGAGCTATCAGAGTTGGGAGCCCACACCGACAGAGTCTACGCTATCGCCTTCAGCCCGAATGGACGACTGATCGCCTCTGCCAGCGTAAGATCTGTGAAAGTCTGGGACGTGTCCTCAGGACAGATGAAGATGGAGTGCGCAGGACACGACGCGAAGGTGCACGGCGTCGCCTTCAGCCCCGATGGCCGGGTGTTGGCATCCGCCGACTTCTCCGGGATCATAAAGTTGTGGAGTATCGAGACGGGACACGAGTTGAAGTCATTCAGTGAGGGGCACATCAATATAATGGGGATCGCCATTAGCCCCGACGGACAGTTGCTGGCCTCTCCGAGCTCAAGGGGCACGATTGCTTTGTGGGAGATTGCCAGCGGAAAGGTGTTTCGGCATTTGACCGAGCGCGGACAGACGGCTGCGTCGCTGGCATTCAGCTCGGATGGCCGGTTGTTGGCATCGGGGAGCCATGAAGGCATTGTTAGTCTCTGGGAGATGCGCTCGGGGCGCAAGGTGGGCACCGTCGTTAAGCTGGGCAGCCGTGCGTATGGTGTAGCGTTCAGCCCACGCGGTGACTGGTTTGCCGCTCTCTGCTCAAAGGATGTATCGGTACGACTGTGGAGGACTTCCCGACTTCCTCGTTGATATCCACTGATCTCATTTGAAAGCGCTGACATCCGGAGAATTGTGCATTGATGGGCGGAACCTAACTCCTCCGGGATCTCACAACCTTCAGCCCGAGCCATTCCGATACGGTCATCCAGTTCCAGTTCGGCCGAGGGTTGGTCCGGTCTTGAGCGCCAAGTCCAAGTTTGACCAACCGTGTCGGAGTGGGAGGCGACGCGGGAGAGTTCGATACAAATCTCGCCGAGTATTGACCGAACGGAGCGACGGCCGGAAACCACTCCATAATGGACTCAAGAAGCTATAATTGTTGAACAGCAGGAACTGATGCCGGGGCAGCCATAATCAGATGAAACCCTCGATGTTTGAGCAGCGTCCCCTCCGGGGAGGGATGGCGAGCCGTTGTTGCAGTTCTCGGAGCGTTGATCCCCAGTGAGGCAATAAAAGTTTGCAGATATCGGCTGTCTACCTGTACAGAGGGAAGATTGCCGCCAGGGCCGCAAATTCTCCCACGAGTGGAAGGATGATGCGGATGCGATCGCGATGAGCATTCAATCCCGTCGCCAGCGCATGGGCCGCATCGTGCTCGAGATCGGCCAAGCTGGCCATGTTGAGGACCACTCGATCGTCCTTTCGTGCCAGGGCGGCGCGCAAATCTGCAACGAATTGCGTCGCGGCATCTGAGTTGAGGCGACCCTTGAGATGTACCCACACGGTTGAAGCGGGTCGGTGCTCCACTCGGATCGTGAGTCCCGCGGGATCCTCGCTGACGAATTTATGCCAGCCCCCTCTTGCCGTCGCTCCGGTCATCCTGAAAGAGTGCCTCACGAGCGGCGGGTGCTGGAAGAGATGCAACTTGAGCGTCAGCCCAGTCCAAGCAGCCAGACCTACTGCCACAACTGATAGCAGGCGTTCGTTCAATGTGGGCTTGCCCAGCACTGCGTGGAGCCGTTTCTGCAGTTGGCCGATCCCGCGTCGAACTTTAGCTGTCGGTCCGAGCATTCGCCCCGCCAGGAATATCGGGTAGGCATTCCTGAGGTCGCCTGCGATCCGCTGTGCCTGGCGGAGGAGGAATGCATTCGGGGAATCATGGAGTTTTAGATAGCCTTCGAGCCATCGCTCCACCGAACGATAGAGAACCGGGCCCAGCCGACGAAAATCCTCCTCGAAACAGTGTGCCTGCGCCGCCTCGATCTCCTCGGACGTCATCGTTGGGTGGCTGACCATCGCATAGAACCCCGTTCCCCGGAGATAGAAAAGTTCTGGATCCTCTGCTACCGCCGGGAGCAGCTTGCCCTCACGAACGACCTGATCGTAAAAGGGAGTGCCGGGACAAGGACCGTAAATCAGGAATTGTGTGAGCACGGGCTTGAGCGCGAGGAGGCCCGTGAGTTCCTCCTCGATGATCTCCGGCGTCTGATAGGGAAAGCCCACGATCATCGACGCAAGGATGGTGATGCCGTGCTCGCGGTATTCCGTGAAGATGTCCTCAACCGGCCGGCCCGATTGTTTGGCATAGCCGGACCGCGTGCCCTCGTAGCCGATCCACATCCCATCGATCCCCATCTCGAGAATCTCAGTCACCGTGTACTGGCTGACGGCTTTGATACTGGCGAAAACGAATACCGAGAGGGGTATTCCACCTCGGAGCACACAATCGCGGAACTCCATCGCCCGGCTGCGATTGAGCAGGAAATCCTCGTCGATGATCAGGATGGAAAGCTTGGGATCGACTTCGAGGTAGCGTTCGACCACTTGGTAGATGTCGGCCCCTGTAGGGAGTAGGCGGATATGCTTGCGCTTGAAGAAATAAGAAGTGCAACAGAAGTCGCACCCGTTGGGACATCCCAACCCACCAAATACAATCCCGGTCCGGGAGGCCTCCTTCCCGAACACGCGCAGGGGGTTGATGATGAGCGGGTGGCGGTACGGCATTCGAATCTCAGGTTCGCCTAAAAGCCGGCGCATGAAGCCGACTCCCTCCTCGCGGCAGATATGATCGCAGTATGGAAGAAGCAACTCGTCGGGTGCGACTGTGCCATATCCGCCGAGCACGATTCGCGCCCGCGGCGAATGCTCTCGTATCAGGGCAACGACCTCTTTCATCCGGTGGTATGTGGCCAGTACGAACGACACACCCACAACGGCGTAGCCACGCTTCAGCTCACGGATGAGTTCTCTTCGCGATGGATACTGGAGCACTGCGGTGGGGGCTTCGAGATTCTCGGCAATGTACTCGAGCGAGAACTGGATGTGATGAGAGCGAGGACTAAAAAGACCCTGAACGCGCGTCACCTGTTCGTGGAGCAACTCGTAGCCGACACTCGGGGAATCGCCGTGGCGGACCCCCAGCGGACGACAAACGGTTGTCAGCAGTACCTTTTCTGTCGTCGCGTCAGCGGCTTCCGCGCCTCGTGAAGAGACATGATCCTGGGAGGGGCTGGACGCGAGAGAAAGTGTCATCAGGTGTTCCGAGAATTCAATGGTACGGGTCAGTGGACGCGGAGACAAGGTTTCGATCGTCCAGCACAGAGGGCCGCCCGCTCAACTGGACCATAGTGGTCAGGATATTATGCTCAGTCGTTTCCCGTCGGTTAAGGATGGGACGACCGTGTCCTTTTGGTACGAGGCGGTTTGGCAGCATCTGAATTACAACCACTTACGAGTTTGAACAGCGTCCCTTCCGGGGAGCTATTGTTGCCCGCTTCAAACTTTCAACAAATCCCGCAGCCGCGAGACCCGCCTGCCATTGCAGAAAAGCCCGTGTAACCCGCGAACGTGTCGGCGGTTGGCCGGCACCGATCGCAACGCTCAGTTCTGCGGGCATCATCCTCAGCAAGTCAGGACGCGACCGCGAGCATAGCGAGAGCCGAAATACCGCAACTCATCTTGGATTCCGTGACCTAAGAGAAAACCCGTGGTGCCGTCACCGGCACCGACACCACGGGCCTTCGCCCAGTGAAGTTCTCGCTACTCGATCATCCAGACGTACGCCTACGGCGCACAAGTATCGCAGTTGACCATCCCCGGGTGCGAGCACATCGATCTCCCTCGTAGTGGTCTGCCGACGCCACAGCGCCAGTCGGACGACGTGAGAGAACCGACCTCAATTGCGTCGGGATGACGAACGTGTTCGACGTGGTCGAGTTCGTCGACATCAGCGCTTCCGTGAGGGGATCGCGACTCGATCACGTGCATGTCCTGTCGCGCCGCGCCTCGAGAAGTCATTCAATCCTCAGAGCTAAGCCCTATTTCAATCCTCCGAGTGATGCACGATGATTGATGTCTGCGCGTAATATAGATCAGAGTATAGATCGTGCTGGCATTATGACACTATCAGGAGGCACCATGAAGATGCAGGGAATCGGTTTCGCAAGTGTATCAGGCAGATGTTCCCACCGGAACATCTTAGTCGGGATAACGCTGTTGCCCAGGATACGTCTGGGCTTCGTCGGCGGGATCCTGGCGTCAGCTTTACTACTACTGGCCGTCTCCATGGCCGGATGCTGTAATCCTGCGGGTGGCGACCTTCGCACCGAGATTGGAAACGTCCGTTCTCGGCAAGCAGACGCCCAGTCTCAGGCAACCACTCCCCCGGGAGGCGAACAGGACGTCTCGTTCACCGTTCAAGCTCCGAAGCTCGTTCCGATTCAACGCAAAGTCAGGGAGACATTCCCGCTTCGCAATTATGTCTTTTTCGATGAAGGGTCACCCGACATACCGAAGCGCTATGTAGCGCTGACGAATGCCCAAGCGACGGGCTTTACCGAAGGACAACTGCAGCAGGTCGTGCCTGCGAACATGACCGGCCGCTCTAAACGACAATTGACCGTGTACCACAATATCCTGAACATCCTCGGCGATCGCATGAGGGCAAACCCCGGGACGACGGTGTCGTTGAGCGGAGCGACAGGAAATGGGCCGGAGGACGGACGGGTATTGGCGGAATCGATCAAGAGCTATCTGCGGAACGCATTTGGTATTGATGGCAACAGAATCACGACCGAAGGGCGTGATAAGCCGCGGATCCCATCGGAGCAGCCCGGCGGCACACGAGAGCTGACTCTTCTACGTGCGGAAGACCGTCGTGTCGACATCGAGAGCAAATCGCCTGAGCTGTTGATGCAGGTCGGGGGCCCGGCCGACGTCCTGAAGCCCGTCTACATCTATACTGTGCAGGATGACCCGCTTGACGGCCATGTACTCTTCCATGTTTCGGGAGCCAAAGAAGTCCTCTCGTCGTGGTCCCTGGAAATCACAGACGAACGGGGAGATGTTCAGCATTTCGGACCGTTCACACGGGAGCGTGAAGGCATCCCGGGGCAATCGATATTGGGAGCCCGGCCCGAGGGCAACTTCAAGGTCGTCATGCTCGGAACATCCAAGAGCGGGCATCAGGTCAGAAAAGACGGCACTGTCTACCTGGCCCGTCGGAATGAACCGATTCCGGAGGGATTGCGATTCAGCATCCTGTTTGAATTCGACAAATCGAAGACAGTCGCAACCTATGAAACCTTCCTCGCCGAGATGGTCGTGCCACTGATTCCCGAGGACGGAACTGTCTATATCCACGGCCACACCGATATCATCGGAGACGTCGATTATAACCATACGTTGTCCCACGATCGCGCCCAGGACGCCCACAGGGTCATTGGCGGCAAACTCTCGGACGCCGCCATGCGCGGTATCACATTTGATACCTTTGGGTTCGGCGAAGATGTCGGTTATGCGCCTTTTGACAATGATCTCCCGGAGGAACGCTTCTATAACCGGACGGTCATCATCGATTTCGTACCGGGTAGTTAGCAGTTGTTGGTGGACGTAACCCAGCGTTAGAAAGAAAGCTTCTTGCCGCCGGGTCAGGGTGCCACGGGTCTGAAGTCCCGTGGCACCCTCTTTTCAGCTCCGCACTCGCCGGAGATGGCCGCCATTTTTTTCTTGCCCTCTAATCGACCGTTACATATCCTTTCCATAGGGGAGTTTAGAACTTGAACCGCCGTCAGACATATGGGCCTCAACGGTGAGGCGTGTCAGACGACGGTTTTGTATTTGTGAGTTGGTGGAGGTTAATTGCCATGGCGGCAATCAAAGTATTGTTGATTGAAGACAATCGTCTTCTGCGTGACGGTGCGACAGCGATACTTAATGCTCAATCCGACATCCAGGCAATTTCGGTAGGCGGCACCAACGGCGACGCGCTGGCGAAGGCGCGGGCGTTTAAGCCACACGTTGTCCTTCTGGATCTCGGCCTGAGGAATATGAACAGCATGAGGATCGTTCAATCGATGCGCAAGGATTTCCCAAAGACAGAAGTGATCGTTATGGATCTGATCCCGGCGCACGCTGACGTCGCAGAATTCGTTAAGGAGGGAGTCGCGGGCTTTATTCTCAAAGACGCCACCCTCAAAGACTTCCTTCGCACCATCCGCACCGTCGCCAAGGGGAACAAGGTACTTCCACCGACCTTGACCGAGTCGCTCTTCTCTCAGATTGTCGAGTACGCCATCCGGAGTGGGAAAGTTGACCAGATCGTGCAATCAGTCCGCATGACCAAGCGCGAGCAGGAGGTGATCGATCTGATTGCTCAGGGGCGCAGCAACAAGGAGATCGCAGGGGAATTGTTCATCGCCGTCCACACAGTCAAGAGCCATGTCCACAACATCCTCGAAAAACTCGCTCTACACACGCGACTCGAGCTTGCCCACCATGTTTTTAAGGGTGGCGAAGCAAAGGAAGCCGCCTAAGGCATTTCTTCTCGTCAGCCAGCCATACACCAAGAGAGCTACCCCCTTTTCGCTCCTTCGAGCGAGCATTTTTCAAATCGCCCACACGTATTAGTGTTCAGACGGGGCACAGACCAGCGTGTCAGCGTGGATGGCGCGATACTTCCGCGAACACCGAGTCCGTCACAATTGTAAACGCCAGCAGTGGAGACCGTCCGATCCCGCGGCGTGAGCGGGGACGTCCCGCCAGAGATCGAGATTCAGTAACCGGAAGCAGGTATTGGACTCAGACTAAGGAGCACTCACCATGGGGAAGACGTTCGACAAAGCGAAACTTCACGACGCGCTGGGATTGCTCAACGAGGCGGCAGCCGAAGAGCAATCGGAGCTTCAAGCCATGATCGGCGATCGCTACAACACATTGAAGGAGTTTGTCGGGCAACTCGGCGCCAACGTGCAACGAGAGGTGAGCGGTGCATACAAAGCGGGAGAAACAAAGGTCTGCGCGGCTGCTTCTGAAGTCGACAACCATGTACACGCAAACCCGTGGGCATACATCGGCGGCAGTGCGGCTCTCGGCCTGCTGGTCGGTTTTCTCATGGCGCGGGGCCGGAAATAGCGATCTCACACTTCGAGCGAAGGACGCCACAACGTGAACAAACTTCTTGGTCGAGTACTGCACATGGCTTTCAGCGCATTGGTCGAGCCCTCCCTACGGCGGGCCAAGATCCACGCGGCAGTTTACTACGTGGAAGCGGTACGGACCGCGCGGAAGGCCACGATGGTCTTCGGTGCTTTGGCGTTCTGCCTCGTGATCATGGCCAGCGGTGCGATTCTGATTCCGTTGGCGCTCTGCCTGTTCATGCCGTGGCAGCCGGATACGAAGGCGTGGGTGGCTTGTACCGTTGGCACGGTCTACCTCCTGGTACCCCTCATCGTGGGGATTGTACTGATGTCAGAGAGGCGTTGGATGCGTATGACTCGGGCGGACGGGCTGGTCAGGGACGTGTTGAACTAACACTGATTCAGGAAAGGTGACCTATGAACATTAGGAATTCTCAGAACAGAACATGTCGACCACACGCTGCTATGTTGCGCAACGGCGCCATCAGTGCGGCGATTGCGCACCTGTCGGCGCCACTCAGGTGGATCATGATACTTGGAGAGCGAAGCGGTCTCTCAACTGGAGAAATCGCCCAGCTTGCCGGAGTCAGTCTTGAAGACGTCCAACGAATGCAAGGCCGGGGACGCGCGCTCATTCAGAAGGAGCTTCTGATGCGCGTGTGTCAGGGCCCCGCGTAAGAACCGTGGCCATCGGGCCATATAGGAGGCAACATGCTGTGGACAGTGGCAGTCATTCTACTGGTGATGTGGGCGCTGGGTATGCTCAGCGGTTACACGATGAGTGGGTTTCTTCACGTTATGCTGGTGGTCGCAATCGTGGCCGTGCTGTTCCGGCTAATCTCCGGACGGCGCGTCGCATGACGGCGCCCCCCTGGCTGCCGGGGTCCATATAGTGTTCGCGAGGCGGAAAAGCTTTCCTCATGGCCACCCAGTCTGGGACCCGAGCGAATATCTAAGCAATGTTGATAGGGAGGATAGATGAGTACAGTGCACATATCGGCACGAGACCGTGGACGATTGAAGGCGTGGGCGCGCGACCGAGGCGCAGGTACCTGGATATTCTGCGCGCTCCTGTTGCTCTGGTCGCCGATCATCATCGTGAGCATGACGAGTTGCGCGAGCAATCTTGCCACCGGCGAACGCCATCTCAATCTGGTCAGCGAGGCGCAGGAAATCGCGATGGGGCGAGAAGCGGATGCGCAGATCATCGCCACACTCGGTCTCTATCCGGACTCGGCGCTGCAGCGTTATGTGCAGGATTTGGGCGCCTCACTCGCAGAAAACTCGGAACGGCCCGATCTGCCGTGGACATTCCGCGTCGTCGATGATCCGGTGGTCAACGCATTCGCCTTGCCCGGCGGGTTCATCTATGTCACACGCGGGCTGATGTCCTACGTCTTGAATGAGGCGCAACTGGCGGCGGTCATCGGACACGAGATCGGCCATGTGACGGCCCAGCACGCAGTCCACCGCATGTCGGAACAGCAGTTGACACAGCTTGGCGTGGCTGCCGGCATGATGATCAAACCTGACCTTCAGAGGTACGGCGACTATGTCAACGCGGCCCTTGGACTGCTATCGCTGAAATTCAGCCGCGACGATGAAACGCAGGCGGACCACCTCGGGCTTCGGTACATGGTGCGCGACGATAAAGACCCGCGTGAAATGATTGATGTCTTTGAGATGCTCAGCCGTGTCACCGCGGCGGGAGGCGGCCGAGTGCCCGAATGGCTGGCCACGCACCCGAACCCCGAGAACCGCGGTGGACAGATTCAGAAGGAACTGGATACGCTCACCATCAACCCGGCAACGATGGTGGTCAATCAGAACGGGTATCTGCGCCTGCTCGAGGGTGTGGTTTTTGGCCAGAATCCTCGTGAGGGGTTCTTTGAAGACAACCACTTCTACCATCCTGAATTCGAATTCGAATTCTCGTTCCCGGCGAATTGGCAGACCGCCAATCTCAAGGAAGGAGTTGTCGGCATCAGCGACAATCAGGAAGCGGTGGTACAGCTCACGTTGAGCGATGCCCCTTCGGCCGCGGAGGCGGCACGCGAGTTCCTCCAACAAGATGGCGTGCGGGGTGAACGCCAGGAGACCGCGAGCATCAATGGTCTCCCAACGGTCTCGGCGCGATTTCGCGCGCAGGACGGAGAACAGTCTTTGCGCGGCCGCGCGACATTTGTCGATCTGGAGGGCAACACCTATCAGTTGCTCGGCTATGCCGCCGAAGAACTCTGGCCGAGGTACGAGAGCATCTCCACGAGCTCCTTGCGGAGTTTTCGACACCTCACGGACCCCGCGATCCTGCGAATGCAACCGATGCGGCTGTCAATCCTCACCGTCAGCCAACGTGTGTCTTTGGAGCAATTGGCACGGCAGGAGCGCTCCCCGATCCTGCTTGAAACATTGGCGCTCATCAACCAAGTCGAGACGGACGCGCAGTACAATGCGGGCGATCGCGTCAAGCTCGTGATAGGAGAAATGCTGGTTTTCCAATCCGCGAATTAGATCATCGCGGTGGCTGACCGAGTTGGTACCTGATCACATGTGAATACGAGGCTGTCTGCGAGCGGCCCGATTGCCGCGCAGGGTTGGCTTCGAACTCATCCCTTTACGGGATACGGAGGTAAGTGTAATGAAGAAGACTCTAACGATTACTGTCTGGGCGGCTGCGCTGACACTGGCGTTTGCGCCCGTGATGACGCACGCGGATATGGACAATCCGGGCAGCAAGGTCGGATTCCGGGGTTGGGGACCGCGCGCCGGCGTGACATTTGGTCCCGACCAGGCGCTCTTTGGAGCACACATGGACTTCGGAAACTTCGCCGATCACATCCGCTTTCAGCCAAACGTTGATATCGGATTCAGCGATGGATTCACACTCTTCTCGGCCAATGCCGATGCGGCATACCGCTTCGCATCGAACTGGGACGTGTGGTCGCCGTACCTCGGCGGCGGTATTGGAGCCCACCATGTCAGCGCCAATAATGGTGGAGGCAATGGATCGAGCACCAAGTTCGGCGCCAGCATACTCGGAGGTATCGAGAAGGGTCTCGCCAATGGTCATCGCTTCTTCGTTGAAGCAAAACTGGGTCTGGCAGATTCCCCGGACATGAAGGCCATTGTTGGATGGACGTTCTATCATTAGGAGAGGCGCCTTGAGCCAGCGTTCATGGCTGCAGCGGCTCAGCGCGAAAGGAACAATCGAATGAATACACTTGCAATTGCACTGGTGATCCTCGGAATCAGCGCGCTCGGCTACGGGATATTTGGTTTCTTCGATAGCCGAACCACGATTGAGATGGGCTCGATGAGCGCATCGATCACAGAAGACGGGGCAACTCCGATGGCGGCGCTGGTCATCGGGGGGATCGCTCTGGTTAGCGGCCTTGTTCTCCTCTCAAATGAAAGGCGCCGCGCGTAAAGCGCTCATGATGCCGGGTGCCGGGGACGACCGCAATTAAGCGACCCGGTGAAGAATGAATTTTGGATCGCATTGCGAACCCGCAGACTCTTCACTAACTGATCTCGGACAATCCAGCGCACCCGGGTCAGCCGGAAGCCGAAGCGGATTCGATGGCCCTCCGGGCCAACGGGCTGGGGACGCCGTTCCGTCCCCGAAAGCAAAAGGATGTGTGCTATGAATGAATGTACCTTCAACTTGTTTAGCGATGCCAGGGCTCTTGGTGTCATCTCGCCGCAAGGCAATGCCGATCGTCCGATCATGCTCGCGGCGATGCGCACCCGGACCGGTATGCTAAAGAATCTCGCTTTGGGGACTATGGTCTCTCTGTTCGCGACAGTGAGTCTGTTCGGTTGTCAGTCAGCGGAGGACCAGGCGCTCGCCGCTGAGACGGCGAAGGCAAAGTCGACGAACACATCAACCCCCAAGTCGAGCTGGCCGAAGATGCTGACAATCCCGTCCGGGTCGACCCTGCTGGTGTCGCTGGACACGCCGATGCGCACTGATCGTGAAAAGACCGGCGACAGCTTCAAAGCGCGGCTGGTCGATGCCGTGCGCGTGGACGAAATGACAGTCCTGCCCGCAGGCACGGAGGTCCGCGGCCGGCTGACCCTCGTGGAAGAGCCGCATCGCACCACGGGCAAAGCGCAAATGACGTTGGTATTCGATCAGGTTGTGGATCCGGCGGGTAAGTATCACGCAGTTTCCACATCGCCGATCATGCTTGTTGCCAAAGGCGATCAGATCAGTGACGAGGAGAAAGTGGCAGCGGGTGCAGTAATCGGCGGCGTGATTGGCGCGTTGGCGAGTGACAAGCAACGGGCAAAAGGCGCAGCGGTCGGAGCGGCGGCAGGCGCAGCCGCCGGAGGCGCCGTCGCGTTGGCCACAAAGGGCGGACAGCTTGACCTGCCGGCGGGCCAACGGTTCGCGGTCGAACTGAATGAACCGCTCAGGTTATCAGTCAGCCAGCTTACCGCCAGCAGATAGTCCTGCTCTTTACGGGGGGTGTTCCATGTGGGCGCCGCGATTGCAACGCGGCGTCCTTTTTGTTGATCGTAATCCAGCCGATTAGGCAGCCGCGATGATCCCCCGGCTGTTCATGAGGTCGAATCCCTGACAGTTCGAATACCCGTGTGAATTGACGACACTCCTCCGCAGCTTTCGGCCGAATGCCGGCACGAAACCTAAGCGCAGTATGAGAACTCATGGACGAGCGCGTCATGCTCATTGACAGCGGTGATGTCGGGCTATACATGGTGTCTGACGCCCAACGGGAAAATCATGTCGGTGTGATCAAGCGTGGCTCCCCAGATCATGACGGCTGCTAGTTCGGGACTGTCAGTGCAGCCCCCTGCACGCGCGGGTCTGGATTGAACACAGGGTTGGGTAGCGTCCATCAGGGGACAACGCGAGTAACAGCCAACAAGACTCGATGACGGTTACACCCGCACACGCATTTTCTCGAATCTCGAATCCTCCCACGTCAAACCGCTTCGCGAAGCCATTGCCTGAGAGCAACGGCCTTCGATCGATCGAGTTTCAGAAGAGTTACACCCGGGGACCTGTCGCGCTGCAAGCTGCTTTCCTGAGTGGGCACGCGACTCCCCGACCTATGCAAATACGCCAAATCGCGATGGCTTTGATCTTCACAGGGCTCCGAGTCTGGGGGAAAGCGACCGGACGAGTAGGAATCAGTCCACCCCCGAAGAAGGAGTGAACGGTGGAGTAGGTCATTGCGAGGCAGTACGAGACAGCTTGTGCATACTAAATTCAACTCGCGCCTTACCCTGGTCGTTACAGGCCACAGTTTCGATCACGGAGCGAACGAGCGTTGATCTTTCCCCCGGATAAAGCATCCCCCACACCGCCTCAAACTCCTCGAGCGCGGCGGTCACGCCGTCGAGGTCGATGGGTTGATTCCGGAGCACGGTGAGCTGAGCGTCTATCTCCTGCAGTCGTCGGTCTACATTAGCCAGCTGTCGCTCCGCCTCGGCCAGTCGTTCACTCAGCGCTGGTGACGAGCCCGCGGTGCCCGCAATCGCACTGACCAGCCGCCTGATCTCCTCGCCCTTCTGCTGCCGCTGCCTGACCAGCCGCTTGCGTTCAGATTCCAGTTGAGTCAGTTGTTCCTGACGCTGCCGAATCGATTCCTCGAACACCTCACGGATCAAGTCAGGATCGCGCGCCAGCATGCGTATCTGCTCGACTACAAAGTCCTCAATCTCCCGTGCCGGCAGCGAGCGAGTCGCACACGCCTGTGACCCCTGTTTCTGGTAGGTCGTGCAGGTGTAGTAGCAACCGTGCAAGATAACATCACGTGTAGTGTGGCATAGCTACGTCGACTGCGGTCGCACGCTCATGACTGCAATTTTGCCAAACGTGCCTTCGCGTCGTCGATCTCCGGAATTCCGGGATCGGCGTCTTTCCAGATGTCCAGGAAGGTCTTGTACTGTTTTGCGGCTTTATAGTTCTGACCAGACAACTCGTACGCCTGGCCGAGCAAATAGTGGCAACGGACACTGTAATACGACACATATGCTCTGGCTTCATCGAAGTCGTTGACGCAGCTTTCCAGTGTCTTGATGGCATTCTGTGCGTCGCCGATGCTTAAGTACGCAGCGCCAAAAGAGGACGCATCATCATGGCCACGGCTCGGTAGATAGGTCTGCTCAAACGCGCGGCAGGCGGCCCGGGCATCGTCATGAATCCGAAGCGCCTCGTAAGCCGCAACCCAGTTCAAGTAGTTTGTCCAGCCAGTCGTGTCCTTGAGAGACAGGATGTCGTTTCGAAGACTGTCTACGACCGCTTCTGCCTCGTGCTTATCTCCGGCGCGGGCAAGGATCAGTGCGAGGTTTAACCGGTCGGTATTGATAGGTTCCGAAAGTAGGCGGTCTCTGGCTTCGACCACCTGGCGTGCAACCCGGACAGATTGTGGCCACTCGCCATTCGCGATATGCAGCATTCGTCGTAGCTGGAGCTTGCTGAGATTCCACTGACCGTCATATCCTTCCATTCCATCTGCCGCTATCGCATCATCGAGCAATTTGCCGGCCTGCTTAAACCTCCCCCGGTATGCGTCTACAATAAACAGATGGCCACGTCCTTTGGAGCGTGTGACACGGTCACTGCTTTGCGCCAACCTTTGAAAAATGCTGTCGGCACTCCGGTCATCGCCAGTGAACAAGTACATAAAGGCCAATTTGATATCGTTCCCAAATTCCGGATTAATCTCCAATGCGCGACGGTACTGTACGAGCGCGCCCGCGGCGTCTCCTGAGTATGCCAGCAAGTCGCCGCGCGAATCGTAGGGGTTGGCATCGTTCGGCAACAACTCCGCATACCGCTCGATGGCCCACTGGGAGCGATCCAATTGCCCGACCGTCTCACACGAGTATGCGAGTTGATTGTAGGCGTCGGCAAACTGCGGGTTGATCTGGATTATTCTTTCAGCAGCTGCGACGGCTTCGAGATCGCGTTGTGTAGCACGGCAAATAAAGATCTTGTTCCAAAGTCCCTCGACGTCGTTCGGCCAGCGGTCCAGCAGCTGAGTAATTGCCGCCAACGCCATTCCCCGTTCACCGCGGTTGAAATGAGCCGAGAACTTGATCATCAGCCGTTCTTTCTCGCTTGCGTGATCGGCGTACATTTCACTTTTTTTGATCCACATTTCGCGCTGACTCTGCTCAATATCGCCCTGGATATTGGGGAGGTTCGCCAATTGGTAGTATGCCATGGCGAATGTCGAATCATACGAGAGCGCCTTCTCAAAGCTCGCCCGTGCCTCCTTGCTGTAGAAGCGCAAGTAATAGTCCATTCCCTCCGTGTAGTACCGATAGGCCTCCGGTGAACGGGTGGTGACCTCGCCGAGGGGCTTTGTCGATTCAGACGATGCCTGCGCTGGTAGCGCCAGATTGCCACGGATCGCACGCCCCATACGATCTGCTACGGCGAAGATATCCTCCGCTGGTTCACCAGAGATTTTTTGAGTGGTGATCAGTTTGCCGGTGCCAACCTCCGAAACTTCCGCTGTCAACACGATTCGCGGAGACGATTGCAATATCTCTCCGGTGACCATCCAACGAACTCCAGCCTTTCGCGCCACCTGGCTGGCCGTCGTACGATCCACTAATCTATCCTCTCCCTTGCCGAGCTGTGAGAGGATGTCATAAAGGCGTTGACGGCTCGTTACTTGCAGGTATTGCGATTCAGACAGCCCCGTGATCAGCAAACTCGTGATCATCTGCCCCATCTTGTCCGAATCCGACGGGTCAGCCACGTTGTCGAAATAAAGAACCGCCAGCGAATTGTCATTCGCTGCCGCTTTCTGCTCAGGTGCGACCTCGAACTTAAAGGGTCTGAGAATCAAGATGACCAGCGTGAGGACGAGGATGGCAGACCCCGCCAGCCCCGGCTTGAGATATGATTTCTTGGGTGCTACGTTCATGGTTCGTGAAAGCATTGACGGCTGCGACCCTTCGATCTCGCGGCGAACACGCTTCAATTCCGCGAGCATATCTGCAGCCGACTGGTATCGTGTCGAGGGGTCCTTCTCGAGAGAGCGTGCAACAATCTGTTCGAGGCCCGGGTGAACGCCCGTCTTATAACGCTGAAGCGGTTCGGGAATCTCGTTGGTGATCGCGTAGGAGATGGCTGCCTCATGCTCGCCGCCAAACGGACGACGGCGGGCGATCATTTCGTAGAGAACAACTCCCAAGGAAAACAGATCGGAGCGCGGGTCGGTCTTCTTTCCCTGAATCTGCTCGGGTGCCATGTACGCGGCCGTCCCGACAGTAGTGCCTTCCTTCGTCAACTGCGTTGCGCCCCGCCAAGTTGCCAACCCAAAGTCGGTGATCTTCACTTGCCCTTTGGGTGTCACCAGAATGTTAGCGGGTTTGATGTCGCGATGAACCACTCCCTGCTCGTGCGCAGTTGCGAGACCGTCGCAAATCTGGAGGCCGATACGCAGGATCTGATCGATCGGCAACTCTTCCGCTGAATCCAGAATCTCACGCAGCGAGCGCCCCTCGACGTACTCCATTACGATAAAATCGCGGCCCTCGGCAGAAGCAACCGAATAGACGGTGAGAATATTCTTGTGATTGAGCTTCGATGCTGCTTTCGCTTCGCGAATGAGACGTTCGCGCGCTTCATGGTCTTTTTGTAGCGAAGCAGGCAGAAACTTCAATGCAACCTGGCGGTCGAGGGTGGAATCGGTGGCAAGAAAGACCTCACCCATGCCCCCTTCGCCGAGCTTGGCAGTGACCTTGTAGTGTGAGATTGTCTGACCGATCATGGAAATTATCGGGACAAGAATCGATTCAAGGACACAAGATAGACTCTGGCTTGAAATGGCACTATGGCGAAGTTTGAAGGATCAGAAGCCAGATGGGAACGCTACAGAGCAATGCGAACCGCTCGCCTCAGCGCGTCGTCGCTCACTCGAGCGTAGATCTCCGTCGTCGTAATCTGCCGGTGCCCCAGCGCCCGCTGGACCAAGTACCGCTCGAACGCTTGACCACTTACGGCGTCTGCTGATCCAGTTTCTTCTCCAACGCCTCGATGCGCTTCTGCTGATCCTTCATCCCTTCGATGAGCAAAGTCACGAGCTACAGACGGGCCCAGTTCTGCCGTCCGCCCAAGATCTCTGCTTGACGCTAAAACTGCATTATCGCTGCCCGAAAGGTTCCCAATGCCGGATTTACCGCTCCCCCTGAAAGGTTATTGAAACGAATGGTCACCGTATTGGCAACTGAAACCCACGCGGTATAGATAGCCCCAGCAGTCATCGTGCCGTCTGGAGCTCCGATAGCTACCATATCGCCGATAGCCGCTCCGGTTACGGTCAGGGTCAGGTCCGAAAAAGCCAACGATGCTGTGCTAGGAAAGTTGAGTGCGGCCGACGCGCTCAGCACTTTGACAATTGGCGTTCCGCTTCCGATGGCCACGCTTCCATTCACATCCAGACTCGCGGTCGGGCTGTTGGTGCCGATACCCACTCCGCCCTGGGCGCGGATTAAGAATTGATTGTCAGCAGTGGAAGCAAAATCAGCAAATACATTGTCTCCCCAAACGAAAGTTCCGTGGTGATCGGCTTTGGCTTGGAGCCCGGCGGCAAAGGAATAGTCGCCAGCCGCTGTGTTGTGGCCACCGCCAGGGACCGTGGCGACAAACCCGCTCGCCGTGTTGACGTCACCGCCCCCGACCGTAGCACCATCACCGCTTGCCGTGTTAACGTCGCCGCCGCCAACTGTGGCACCAAAGCCGCCAGCGGTATTGCTAACACCCCCGCCGATCGTGGATAGATCCCCGCTTGCGACATTGCCGATGCCGATAAATGGAATGACCTGGCCGCCGCCGCCGATCGTGGCGGCACGGCCACTGGCGGTGTTGGCACCACCACCACCGACCGTAGCGGAGTTACCGCTGGCGATGTTGGCTCGCCCACCACTGATGACAGAATGGTCTCCGAACGCCAAGTTGGAATCACTAACGTCGGCGCCACCGCCACCGCCCACTACCGAGAATTCGCCGCGGGCCCTATTGAAGATGCCGCCGCCGACCGTGGAAGCAACCCCGCTGGCGGTATTGGTGGAGCCGCCGCCGACCGTGGCGCGACTGCTGTTGGCGGTGTTGGCTTGTCCGCCGCCAACCGTCGCATCCTGCGCACTGGCGAGATTATCCCGACCACCACCCACCGATGACCCGACCCCAGTTGCGTCATTCCCTTCACCACCACCAACAGTCGCCGCGAAACTGCCCGCCGCATTGCCCGTGCCGCCACCGACAGTTGAATGACTCCCTGATGCCACGTGGCTAAACCCGCCGGCTACAGTGGCGCCTGTGCCACTGGCACTATTAGCTCGTCCTCCCCCTACTGTCGAATAATAAACCGACGCGGAATTGGAGTCCTCAGGGAATGGGCCTCCGCCGCCGGCGACCGTGGAATAGGTTGCGCGCGCATGATTGTAGCCCCCACCACCGACAACGGCGCCTTCCTCCGTTGCTGTATTGAGAATACCGCCATCGACGACCGACCAAGTGCCGGATGACACATTGTAAAGTCCGCCACCTACAGCCGAATATGTATTCGACGACGTGTTGCTCGCGCCACCGCTCACGCCTGACGCAAATCCCGACGCCGTGTTTTGCTGCCCGCCGGAGATGACACTGGATTCTCCCGTCGCATTGTTGAGCGCTCCTCCGCCGACTGCCGAATAATTGCCGGTTACTTGATTGTCCACTCCCGCAACGAAGGCGTCCGCGCCAGTGTTCGTGTGGCCCGAACCAATGGAGACTTTGCTGGTGATGTTGCCACCGGATGCGCCGTCCACTGTCGCCGGGCGAAACGCATAGGCCACAGTCGTAATACGTGTCCGCGGAAGCATATCCGACAGGTCGGGACTGACTTTGGTTCCTAACCAACGCTCCGCTCCGGAGAAAACTCCGTCCGTCAGAGGCGTCACTATGCCCAGCAGGACATTAAATAGTCCCTCAGAATCTGTCGTCACCGCCTGGACTTCCGTCCACAGAGCTGTATTGGTGGCAGAAGCGTCGTCGTAAATCGAGAACGTGAGACTAAACGGCCCGCCGACTTGCGGTACACCTGAACCGTCAGTGAGAATTCCCTGGTAGTTCATCAGGGACGGCGTCGAGGCAACGGCGGATTGTGAAACGGTGAGTAAGCACAGGGCTACGATCACTCCTGCGAAGCGGCGAGTCATGGACTCCTCCTCAACATTTTGACTGCTATTTGATTTCGAATCTGTGAAGCGGATTGACAGATGTGCCGGAAGAAGATCGCCTCTTGAAGCGGACTAAGTCAATAGCCTCCGCCGACAGTTGCTCGCAGGGCGCTGTCGTTCACTCTCGCATACACCTCGGTCGTCGTAATCTGCCGGTGCCCCAACGCCCGCTGGACGAAGCGCAAGTCGCCCCATCCTGGTCTCTACGGAGTTTGTTGATCCAATCTCTTCTCTAACACCTCGATCCGGGCCTCAAGTCGAGCGTTCTCTACGGTACGTTTCTCAAGTGCCTGCACCGCGATCATCAGAATGCCCGCCATATCCCCGGAGTTTATGGTGGTCGGCGCTCCACTGGTTCCCACTCCGTCGTTCCCAAAGGCAGCAAAGAACTCCTGCGCCACCGGTCCATAGTGACGGAATTGCTCGGGATCGTGGCCGATGTAGTTCCAACTGGTGAGACTCAGATCACGGATCTTCCGAAGCACCTCGTTGCCATCCACTGGCCGGAAGTTCTCCTTTTCATTCAGGTCGGAGGGGAAAGTATAGGACACCTGACCTTCGATGACTGTCACTGCGGCATTGCCCAAGCGGATTTTGTTGCTGGCATTCACTGTCGCGCCGCTGCCGACGGCGGTGGCGTTGGTCAGGTTGCCGGCAGATACAGTTGCATTGAATCCAATGGCGGTGTTATTGGACCCGACAGTGTTGCTAAAGAGCGCACTCTGCCCCACGGCGGTGTTGCTGTCGCCTGTGTCGTTGAGGCCGAGCGCACTGCGCCCAATGGCGGTATTGTCGTCGCCCATGGTGTTGCTTCCAAGCGCGCCAGTCCCGCTGGCGGTGTTGAGGCCCCCCGTGGTGTTGCCGGCGAGTGCAAAGGATCCACTGGCGGTATTGCTGCCGCCGGTCATCGTCAAGTTGCCCGCATCTCTGCCTATGAACGTGTTATTCGTGCCGAAATTGTGAATGAAAGGCGCACCACCTTTGATAATATTCCCCGCCGTCGCACTGGAAGCATCAAGACCGAGATTCCCGGTCGATATCGCAAAGTCCCCACTGATAATCCCGCCCGACGCCCCATCCACTGTTGCGACACGGAAGGCAAACGGCCCTGTTACCAGTCGAAGCCTCGGCAGCACTGTTCCATCGACTTCGATCTCCAACCAGCGCACCGTGTCTGCAAAGACACTCTCGGTGAGCGGATCCATAGCGCCAATTAGTGCGGTCCAGAGCCCTTCCGTGCTCGTGGTGACGTTTTGAACCTCACCCGACCCGGCAGGCCAAACCTTGGTCCCATCGTTCTCAGCATCAAATACCCGGAACGTAAAGGTCTTGGCACCAGGGGCCAGTGGCAGACCGGCGTTGTCGGTGAGTTTGCCTTGAGCGCTGATGGACGAGGGGACAGAAGCGCTGGCGGAACCCGTGTTGGCAAACACAACCACCGCCAGCAACGGGGCACACAGGACGGAACGACCCATAGGGCACCTCCAACTTCCAAGAATCGTGCGGAGCGGGACCGGGAATGGAAGAACTCACCCGGAGTAGGTCACATGGGAAAGATAATCAATTCTGTCGGGATTAGGCCGCGCTGATTGCATGCCTGAGCGCGTCGTCTGACACTCGGGCATAGATCTCCGTCGTCGTAATCTGCCGGTGCCCCAGCGGTCGCCCCCTTGGAGACGCAATGATGTCGCGCGTCTCACGGTTTGTCTTGACAGGTCCCGTCCGGACCCCGATCTCGCCTTCGGACAAAGGAGGTCTCAGATGGCGAGAAAGAAAACTAAAGCCAAGAAGGCCAAAACACGGAAGGTCCGGTGTGCGGCCAAAACCGCAGCCGGGAAGCCGTGCAAGAATTACACCGCGGGCAAGTCGAAATTCTGCCGAAGCCATCGTTGAGCAGATCGTCTGAAAGTGCCGAAAGTCTCTGAAGAAGGGTGCGGCGACAGGCGCTGCGCCCTTCGACTGTCCCGGTTCATCACCTCATCGTCCAGACGGGTAGATATCTGAGTTCTCGCGAGTCCCAGGATGGGACCGGCATTTTAAGCTCCGGGGAGTAAGTAGTCACCTCAAGGTCGCATCAGTGGGAGAACGGCATGGCAGGCAGAACGAACAAGCAAAGTCCCGCATCAAAGCAAACATCCTCCACGACCAGACGACGCGTCACACGGCGCCCTGAGTCCAAACCGGCGAAGGGCTCCAAGCCGCACCCGCGGTCGATGCCGGCGAAGACCGGGAATCTGCATACTTCAGGGACGCGCCGGACGATTCCACCGGCTACGCGTGGGATACACCGTGTCACCTCCACCAACAAGAAATCGGCGACGTTTAGTCTCGCCGCACCAACTGGGGTGGATGTGGCAGTCGCCGGGTCCTTCAACAATTGGGAACCGCAGGCGATGACGAGAGGGCGGGATGGGGTGTGGCGCATCACCTTGCAGTTGGCGCCGGGTAATCATCAGTACAAGTTCCTGGTCGGCACACAATGGCGTGAGGACCCGAACAACCCGCGGAAGGTCCAGAACGATCAGGGGGGATTCAACTCGGTCTGCAGCGTGATGTGAGCATTCCGTCGAGACAGCACGGGACATCTCGTCATCCGTTCGCGACCGCTCGCCTCAGTGAATCATCGCTCACACGTGCGTACATCTCCGCGGTCGTTAGCTGTCGGTGCGACAGTGTCTGTTGGACCGGATGGAGATTGAAATAAAAACCCCGGTCGGATTAACTCCCACCGGGGTTTGTCGGACTTGTGGTGCCGACGCTTAGATCTTGCGGACATTGCTCGCTTGCGGTGCGGTTGCACCCTGCGTCACTTCGTAGCGCACCCGGTCGCCGACGGCCAGATTGCGCGGACCATCACCCTCGCCCTGGATGACGTCACGATTGACGCTGAGATCCGCCTGTGTGATGAAACCATGACCCTTGGCGGTGTCAAACGACTTGACGGTTCCTTCGCACGTGCCCGCTTTCATTTCTTTGACTGCTTCCATAGCACACATCCTTTTGTTGGTGGGAACGAATGGGCATTCCCTGTCCGTTGGCCTGGACGGCCTTTGAAACCCGTAGAGCCCCTCTGCGATTGATGTTGAAATGACTGTGAGATCAGTCAGAGAAAGGTCTGAGGCTTCGCCTCACTACAGCCCTTATACGCAGTCTCGCATCAAAAAGGCGACAATATCGGAAAGTATTATCCTATTCAGAAGAACGACAACGCGTTCCCGGGCAGATTCGTCCCACCGATCAAGCGTTTGCGACTCGTGGCAACCTCTCCTCTCTCACTCTTGCATACACCTCGCCGCGGAGGGCATTGACCCTGACTGCCACTCGAGTACATTGTAGCGATTGCAAGCTGTCTCAATTCTCACCTGAGGGGGCAACGGTATGCTGTCCTATTGGTTTCTCGCTGCACTCGTGTTGGTTCCTCTTGCGCGCCTGAACGCGCAAAAAAGCCAGTCGCTTGAACTTGGTGCTCGTGTCCGGGTATCAACCGCCGCAGACGGCATGAAGCGCGACTGGATGATCGGCACCGTACTCTCCATGACCGGCGATCACCTGACAATTCGCTCTGAAGAAGACAGTGCGCACGAAGTCGAACTCCTACGCACAACGAACACCCGCGTGGAAGTGAGCCAAGGTCAGCACTCGAAGTGGCTCACCGGTCTCGGGCTTGGTCTACTCGCGGGAGTCGGAGTGGGCGGGGCAATTGGGTACGTTGTCGCCGTTGACGACCCCCAAACTGAAGACGGGTACGCAATCGCCATCATTGGGGCGGCGTCTGGTGGACTTGGCGGCGCGTTGGTAGGAGGGCTGATTGGATCGGGGATTAAAGTCGATCGCTGGCAGGTTGTGCCCTCGGCTTCTATCGGTTTCCGTGACCCGTTTGCACCTCACGCTCAGTTCGTTTTCTCAGTTAGCGTCAGGCGCTAAGTGGCGTCTGCATAAGCGGAGACTGACTCGGCGGCCAGTAGTCGAGCGAAGAGGACCATGGCCGAGGAGAGCTTCATCTGAACTACCGTGGTTCGACCCGCCGCGGCGGGCTCACCACAAGCTGAACGTCATCAGAGTGCGGGGCGGGAAGTCAAGGGGAACAGAATCGATGCCAAACAGTGGCTGGACCGCTCAAGGACGATTGCTCCACAAACTGGGAATCAGCGGGCATCAGCGCTAAACGCCGATCCCCATCCAGCAAACTAACCCGATCTCATCCGGGTCGATCAACGGCAGCGGGTCTGGCGGCGTGTATGGTTTCAGGCCGAGTTCAGCGACCTTTTCCAACAGCTTGACCGAGCGGTCAACCGGAGTCAGAGTTTCGTCACGCAAAACAGCGCGGAGCTGCCGCTCATATCGCATGCCCCACGGGGCAAGCAGCGAGGCCGCGGCGCTGTCCAGAGCCTGTTGATCTACATTGGGCGGTGGGTAGTTGCGCAGATGCTCGGCCGCTTGGTGATACAGAGGTCTCACACGCGGCTGAAGGTTTTTGGGATCGGTCCCAAGCATCCACTCTTCGTAGATGTGCTGACGTGCACGAACCCAGGCCTCGTAGGCCCCCTCGATGACATCGCCACGCAGATGGCAAGGCGTGTCATGAGTGCAGGAAATATATCGTAGACAGGAAAGCGAATCCTGAATCAGCGGGCTATCCGGCTTGGCTGGGACAAAACGAAGAAACACTTTATCACCGACACGCGCGCAGAAGAACCAACCTGAATGTCTGTCACACTTCAGGCCCGAACGCGCACCCCACGTGAGATATTTGATCGCACTGTCCCATTCCTGAAGACCCTTGCGCAGTTCTTGTCGGTATTCCTCACCGGAGTGCACGCCTTCGGGTTCTCCCGCGCGTGCAAACAAGTCTGAATCTCCCCGTTGCAACCTCTCGATCTCCTCGCGGGTTTCTGAGAAAACGATCTCCGCGGTGGCTGCCCCGGGAATGACTTCTGATTCAAGACCGATCGAGGCAGCGGCCTGCGCCAATTTCTGTCGGACGCGCGATTCGAGCCGCAACAGGTCATCAAGATGCGTGTCCGGAAAGAAACAGCTGATATAGACATCATTGTGCGGGCTGCCGATGCGATCAATGCGGCCATGCCGCTGGACAAGACGCATGGGATTCCACGGCAGATCAAAGTTGATGATGTTCCGACACTGCTGAAGATTCATCCCCTCGGCCAGGACGTCTGTCGTCACCAGAATGTCGAACTTGTCCTCGCTACGATTCGGTGGGGCTTCCGTCGATCGCGGAGCAAAACCAAACACCGCCGACTCACGCGAACCGCCTGGCAGTGACCGATCCCCCGCGATCGCCGAAATGCGTCCTCGATAGGCGGCGAGCCGTCGATCCCGCTCGATAGCGTCAAGCAGGTAGTCATGAATCCACTTCACTGTGTCAGCGTAGAACGAGAATATCAACACCTTACGGTTGTCGCGAATCTGTTGTTCCGTTGAGCCGTCCTTCGCGGCAGCGGATGCGATTGCCGCAAGCGCTTCGACCAGCTCCTTGAGTTTTGGACTCTGTTCTTTGGTGACCTTGGCTCCGACTGCTGCATAGTGGCGAAGAAGGTCGCGATCGGATTCGACATCCGCCCTTAGCCGATCGATCTTGTACTTCGAGATGGACACGGAGCCGCTCTCAACGAGCAGCTCCTCAAGCGATTCATCGGAATCGATTTCGCCCAACTCCTCCATCGCTTGAGGTGTCGGGACATATCCCGCGTCCAGTGCAGAGAGGAATTGGTCACAGGAAGCCGCAAGACGGGATGCGGTCAGATGGAATGCATATGTAGAAGACTCAAAGCGCTTCAGCAAGGCGGAGCGCAACAGACCGACCAGCGCAACTTCCCGCGACTCAACGGCACCCTCTCTTAAGTAGGCAGACGGCCAATATCGCGCCATCGTGAGTTTGGGATGCCCAGCTTCCGGCATCAGTGCATCTGCGAATTCCTCAAAAAACCCTTCCGGCAGCACGTCTTCCAGACTGTATTCAATCTGTTGAACATGCGGAGTCGGAAAGCGTACGGCGATCTCAACCCCTTCCGGTCCGGGAATTCGCTCGCCGGGATACCACTTCTGCACGAATCTTCGTGTTCGACGGACAGTCACCGGATCGAGCACATCGAACAGCGTTTCCGGCTTGAGGTCGAACGGATCAGTCTTCTGCGCATCGTTGAATCGATCCTTTAGTGACCGGATGCCACGATCCGCGAAGACAGCGTCGTGCTTGATGAAGTAGGTCATCAGGTAGTAGAGATCCCACAGCGAATTGTTCACCGGCGTGGCACTGAGTAGGACCAGTTTCTTCGGGCGTTCGCCGCGGAGCAATCTCCGCAGTGACTGGGCCCTTTCTGTTGAAGGATTTCGAAACGCTTGCGCCTCGTCGATCACAACCATCTCGTAATCGTCCACATCGCCTTTGAGGTTTCCCAACAACAACTCTTCGTATGAAACGTTGTTGAAGTTGAATTGATGGCGATCCTGAAACCGCTTCCATGTCCCATCCCGCAGAGCGGCCGGCGAAATGAGCAGCACTTTCTGTCTGTTCTCCTGGACCAATCGCATCATTTCGGCCGCGATGAAAGTCTTGCCGAGACCAACTCCGTCGGCAACAATGACGCCGTCGTACTTGTTAAGAATACGGTGCGCGCGGTCGATGCCATCTGTCTGGAAACGGGTCAATCGGATGCGTCCATATTTCTCTTCATCTGCCTTCATGTCCCCCTGATAGAGCTCCCACAGGACACGCAGATAGATCAGATATGGCGGGTACTCCTGGATGCGCTCGGCGAAGATCGCGGCCAGATCGTATGGTTCCGCTTCATCCCAGAGTTGCTTGAACCAATTCCAGACTTCCCCAACGATGTGAGGCTGATAGTGGCCAAGATTCAGTTCAAGATTCGAAGACAATCCGGCGGCCGTAAAGTTTGAGGAGCCGGCGATCACGCCTTCATCCTGTGAAAACACGAATGCCTTGCCGTGCAGGAATCCCTTCTCGTAGCGTTTGACCTCGACCTTGCCGGAGGATAGCAGTTCCAGCAGCCGGTGTATCGTCGTGTCTGTCTCGCGTGTGAATTCGAGACGATCACGATCCCGGCGGATCCCTGCTTCCTCCCGAGAGAGTTTGTCGCGGAGCAAATGCTCCATGTAGGCGTCGCCGCGCTGCCTGACCTTGAATGGGTCACGCGGTGGGATGGCCGGCGGCGACAACGGCTCCGCCCCCAACAGCAGACGAACCTTCGACACATGCTCAATTTGATCGGCGATTTGCGCGAAGCCGCCCGGGTTGAAGAAACCGGTGGCGATCGACAATTCGACCGGCTGCTTGTACGTTTCAGCAAGCCACCTCAGGTGCGACCGCAGAGCTGCCCCGAGCGTGTTGCCGTCGCGGTTGTCGATGAATTCGGGCTTCATTTCTTTGCGGATTGCGGAGAGCGTTTCTGAGTGGTGACCATGGTGTTTTTGTGAAATCCGATCTGCCGGCGCCTGGGTTCTGGTGCGGCCATCAGTTGTCGTATGACAGCGAGGATTGATCGAATCGACTCGTCATGCGATCCGACTTTACGTTCGAGCTCGGATATCTTCGCCGCGAGCTCTTTGTGCGTGGCGGCGTATTCCCGGAGTCGGACGAACGCACGAACGACAAAGATGCTGGCTTCGATGGCTCGAGGAGAACTCAGTATGCTCGCCTGCATTACAGCGCCATGCTCGGTGAACGCATAGGGCAGATACTTCCTGTGCGTCCCCCTACCAGTCTTTAAGGTCGCATTTTGCGACCTTAAAGGGTCCGCCTCGTTCTTGGTCAGTCGGAACATAAAATCCGCCGGGAATCTGTGCCGATTTCTGCGGACTTGCTCGTTCAACCGCCTGGTACTGACCCCGTAGATTTCGGCCAAAACACTGTCCAACATGACCTTCTGCCCGCGAATCACGTAGATCGAGCGGCCGACGGATTCGACCATGAGGGCTGTACGGGACGTCGCTCTCTTCACCACTGAGATGTCTCCCTTAGCTCGGTCCCGCTTCTCCAAGATCACAAAATGTGATTTCAAGTCTGAGGTCGCAATCTGCGACCTTAAACCGGAGGACGCAATCATCTCCGGACTGTCGCGTTACGCCCGCCCCTTCCACTCCCCGAAGTGCCTCAGCGTCGCCGGGAGACGTGTCTCCATCTCGGTCTTCCATTTGTCGCTCTCGTGAAAGGTCTCGAAGATGTGGCGCAATTGTTTCTCCGAGAGCCCGTAGAGATGTGCGACGACAGCATCCAACTCGGCGATCATGTCGGTCTTCTCGTCGTCGGCGAGCGGGCCGCACTTGACGCCGACCGACTTCGCCCATGTTGCGAAGCGTTTGTCGGGACACGCCAGCCGTCCGGACAACTCCACTGTGCGACGCCAGAGTGAACTGCCTCGCGAGGGCTGCGGGATCGGAAGCGGGTTTAGCACGTGATAGGTGAGATTGACTTCAATGAAGCACCGTGCATACCAGTCCAAGGGCAGCGTGCAGAGTGCCGCGAGCACGAACGCGACGTCCTGTTGATCGCCGGACGGCCACAACAAGTGAGGGCCCTTATGCGTTATCACTACCTCCGGCGGCACGAGTGCGGCAAGGACCGTGCGACGATTAGTGCGATTCGTGATGTCGCGGAAAGCGATGCGCGGATGCAGGCATGGGAGTGTTGACGGATCGTCGATCCACTCCTTCGGAAACTCGCTAAAGACCGATCGCTTGTTGCGATGGCCGTTCTCACGCTTTTGTTGAAGGTGGGCACAAATCCTATCCGGATCGACGAAGGCGTAGTACTTGCCGGTGTCGGGAGTCCAGATATCGAACGATTCGCCCTTGAAAACCGGCCAGTACCCCTTTGGTGGATCTGATGTGAAGGTCATCAACTTCTTGTCGTTTGTGGCGTGCAGCTCGGTGTGAGGACGGCATCGCCACCCTCGTGCGTCGGCATCGAGACGCGGCGCCTTGCGTAGTTGAAGAAAAACCTCGGCCGATTCCTCCGATGGCAGGAGAGGGAGCGACGCGGAATCGGTCCAGGTCAGGACGTCGCGAACAGTGAATCGCACAGGATGCTGGGTTGCCCCTCGATTGAATGAGGAATTCGACGCGATCGGCCCGCGTAATCGAACTTCCGCCGGACGCGAACCGACTACCCTCTTCAGAATAGAAGATAACGTGATTGTGTATCTTGGTTCCGCATCGTCAAAAACCCACCCACCGGTATTCAGAAGCGCGGTCAGATCTTCAGCACTCCCCTTCGCGAAGACGGCCATTCTAAACTCCGCCGAGCCCTTCACAAACCACGCTGAACGAGGCAGGACAACTCCGAGTCGTCCTCCGTCATTGCGCAACAGACTCCAAAACCGCCAGCAGAACGCCTTATACAGATCGGGATCGCCGGTCCCCATGCCGGGATAGGGTCCCGTCACCAGAATCTCGCGCAGGCGCTCAGCGCTTTCCGTCTCACGCTCGAACAGACCGACCAGATCGGGCCGAGACTTGCGATACGACTTCTTCAGAACTTCCTGATCGCTTTGTTTCATGCCGCGCAAGCCGGGGAAGTGCCGTGCCCAAAAACCGTGTTCTTCCACTCGAGCTTTCTCCCACGGTGGATTACCGATGATGACATCGAAGCCGGGGCGATCTTCGCGCAGGAAGATTTCGGGGAAGGCGATGGGGAAATGAAATGGCGGGATGGCCTGCAATGCCTTCATGGCCACAGTGTGAAGTGAGTTGCCAGCCAGTTTGTCCATGTGTTTGAGATCAGTTAGTAATCCCATGCCGGCAGCATTCGCGGCCTTCTCGCGCATGACTGTCTTGTCGAATCGAGCCGCCGCGAGAATGTCAAGGTAGGCGCTTGTACCAGCAAGTTTGGCGCGGATGTCTTCGTGGGCGCGGTCCGCCGTCTGGATGTCCGAGATGTTTGCGTCGTCTTTCTCACGCAGAGTGCGTATTTCACTCTCCACCCGTCCGAGCATCTCGCGAATCGGATTCTCGAAAAGATTCAGATTGTCTCCGCCAAGATTGATCGTTTCGCTGAGCATTTCATCGAATGTGGCAATTCCCACCAGCGAGTTGCCGCAGACCAGATTGTGATCGAGAAACGAGAGCGGCAGTCCTGGCACGAAGGTGTGGATCCACACCGACAGACGGGCCAGTTCCACGGCCAGCGGATTGAGATCGACGCCGAAGATGCACCTGCGCGCGATCTGACGGCGCAGCAGACGGTTCTTCTCCAGCCAGGAGGGGTCCGGTTCACTGCCGAGCACGTTGCGGAGTTCCGCCTCACCGGCTTGACGGAGTTTGGCCAGCTCGGCATCGACTCCCGGCAGTTTGTGCGATTCCAGAAATGTCAGGAAGCGCTTCTCGATGTGATCGACGGCGTGAATCAGGAAATGTCCTGATCCCATGGCAATGTCGGCGACATAGAATTCGAACAACTGTGTCGCAGCGCGATCCGGATCGGATTTGGCAACTGCCTCGACCCGCGCCAAATGTTCGTCGAGCGCCGGTTCCAACGAGTGATCGAGCAGATGTTCGACGGCGAATTCCTTGGTGTAATACGAGCCGCTTGATTTGCGCGCCCCGGAGCGCGTGTGCAGATAGTACTCACCCTTCCTGACTTTGGTCTTTTCGGGACTGTCCGAGGGCTTGTAGACGCCCTCGCGATAGGTCGCAAGGTCCAGGTCGGCGACAGAGATTTCATTCTCGAGAAGCCCTTCGTAGATCGTCCCGAATTCACGTACTCCCAGAGCACGAAAGTCGACCGGGCCAAGTCCTTCGGGTGTGTTTTCGTCGAGTAGCAGATTGGTCAGCACTTCGCCGAAGTCGCGGTTGGACAGTTGAATACCCTTCAAATTCGCACCAGCCGCGTGCTTTTGGCCGTCTTCGTCGAAGAGGCCGCCGTCGTATGGGGGGATGCCCCATTCGGAGTTTCCCTCGCGTATGCTCTGCCAAAGAATGGCCATCTCATCCCAGCGCGTCGTTCCGGCGGCAAAGCCCGTGGCTTTTTGCTTGATCGCTTTCAGTTCGCGTGTCAGGTGAGTGATCGAACGGTCGTGGTAGACGTCATTGGATTTGTATGGGAGCAGGTCGTGGTCTTCGGCGTAGGCGATGAACAGCAGGCGGAAGAGCACGAGCATCGCCATCTGGTAGGTGAGATCGAGGTCGTCCTTTGACGGCTTCTTCAGCTTGCGTTTCGCGGCAATCGCCATCGCCAGCTTGGGGATGACGCGGTCGTAGATGCGGTCACGGAGACGGTCGCCGATGGCCTTGGCATAGCGGTCAGATCGTTCCAGCAGCTCTCGTGTGAGGACCCCTTCTGGAGCAAGTGCCTCCGGCGAGAATGTCAGCCAGAGAAATGGCAGGCGGTCGGCAGCAACGAGCTCGGAGTTGATCTGGATAAAGGTGTTGGTGGTCCCGCGTCGCCCGACACCGACCCTGGTGTCGGTCGGGTACAGGCGCAACTCCGAACCCCGGGCAACGATGACCCACCGCAGATTTCGCTCCTGCGCTTGTGTCAGCGCGTAGCTGATTGGGTTGTCTCCGGGGAAGCGTTTGGAGTGCACTTCCGCAGTCTCTCCCTGTTCCAGAAAGATCGCGAGGGCATGGTGCGTGCCGCGATCGGTCAGCAGCGATGCGGGCCCGCTCAACGGGTCGATCGACCATCCCAGTGCCTTGAGCAGTCGCCGCTCGCGCTCGGCGGCCGGTGCAGTTCTGGCGGCGGCGGCAGCGCTGTCCGCCTTCGCACCGGCAGACTTCCACAAGTCGGGCAGATGTTCGAATTCACGTTCGCCACGCTGAATGACATGCGTCGCCAGCAGACCCTGATTACGAATTCCGAAGATGGGCGACTCGGCCTCGGGCAGTTGCTCGCGTAGGAACCGCTGAACCGACTCACCGGAGTCGAGCAGCAGTGCGGCTTCGCAAATCTTCTCGACGTTTGCGGGTGCAAGCTCGTGATAAACTGGCGGCTGCGACTTGCCATTGGACGTGTGTCCACAAAGTGTGCTGTGTCCATCATAGAGCACGATGACCAGCAGACTGATGGGACGTCCGCCCCAGCGTTCTTTCCACGCTTTCCTGATCGTCTCTGAATTTGGTCTCGTCTGAGCATCGAAAACAGCGATCTCGCACCCCGACCCGGCCTCGGAGACGATCAGGCCGCGTGGCTTCAGTCCGGGATAGGCCCTAAGACCGGTGGGCCGGAGGTCGTGCTGGGAGAGGAAGGGCTTGAATGAAGTTGTCATGGGACCGTCAATGCAGTTGCCTTGATTCATCTGACAGTAACGAAGAAGAAACCGCCCACGGGTACGCGATGTCAACTGGGACCCGGTTGCACGTGGAGTCCCAAGGAATGTGGCGTAGGCAACCCGACAGCTCTGATCCAAGGGAGGCCGGGATGAGCCGAATCTGTCGAAGTCATCTTTGAGAATCCGGCAGCCATCTTCATATATTCGAAACGTTGAGTGAGAAACAGACATTGTCGCAGACGTCAGATCGGGACATCATCTCCGGGTATCTGTCCGGCGACCGCGCTGCCACGCTGACTGTATTCGGGTGGATTGCGGAGGTCCTCAACTTCAACGGCTGGGGGGACCGGATCGATCGCGGGGATGTCAGGCAGGAGACCTGTCTGGCACTCTTGCGGAACCTACGGGAGGGCGCATACGAAGGCACCGGGCACGGGCTCAGGGCCTACGTGCAATCAATCTGCAAAAAGCAGTGTCTACGCGTCCTGAGACGCTCGTATTCACGCGTGGAGATCGACATCGACGTGTGTGAGCTCACCGATCAGAATCCCGGGCCGGCCGAGGATTTTGAAGCACGCGAGAGACAGGCGCTCTTCCGTCGCGTGTTTTCAGATCTGAAGCCGGAGTGCCGCCGCCTGCTGGTTTGGAAGTTTGTTCGGGACTATAGCCATGCTGAGATGGCCGAACGCCTGGGGATTGCTGAGGTAACGGCCCGAGTTCGACTTCACCGCTGCCTCAAGATGGCGATTGAGCTCTCGCAACGAATGAGCGATTTATGAAACGTCCGGCAACGACCGGGAACAGTATTGAGCGAGGGGGTGTGTTCTTCGCATGACTGAAGTTGACGTTCACAAGACCATCGAGCTACTGATACCCGATTTCGTGCTCGGCAGACTGTCTCATGGGGAGATGGCACGGGTTCAGGATCACACTGCTGAATGCACGCAATGCGCGAGTTTCCTGGCTCACTGTCGAACGCTGCTCGATGACCTCGTGACGTTCGAGCAACTGGAAGTACGACAGCATCTGTCCGAAGACTTTTTGGTCCGTTACGCGGAGGATCCCGCCGCTCTGAATGAATCGAAGAAGGGCTTGGTTGAGACACACCTCCTGTTTTGCGGGACATGCACAGATGAATTACGACGCCTAAAAGAGTTGGACAGCGCGCTGATGGGGCACGACGCAGCGAAAGCGCCGATAGCGCACCGAGTCCCCTTCTACTCGAAGGCCGTGCAATGGGCTTTGAGACCGCAGGTTGCATACGCGATAGCCGCCGCCGTCATCCTCACATTCACAATCTGGCAGCTCCTTGCGCCGAGACGGTCGCAAGAGCACATGTTCGCAGACTCGCTCGCTGTGGAGTCGGCGTTCACGCTTCGCGAGCAGACTCGCAATGGAGGAGATACTCCGTTGGTCGAACGTCGACCCAACGACGCGTTTCTGCGTCTGACATTCTCGTTCTGGCCGGATACAGTGCGGAGCTACAGGGTTCTTCTGCAGGGTATTGCCCAGCAGCCCACGATGGAGACACCACTTGCGCGACATCTGGCGCGGCAAGGTCGCGCACTGATTACGCTGAAAGCGGACCAACTGCCAGACGGATCATATACCCTGATTCTCCAAGGGGTGAACGATTTGATTCCCGCTGACACAACCCAAGCACGCTACCTGTTTCGGCTCAAGACGATCAGGTAATGGTCAAACTGGGGCAGGTGCCCGGTGATGCGGGTACGCTCCTGCTACGGGGGGCCGACAGCGATAAATGGCGCCCAGTAGTACGGATCCGGGAATCGCTTCAGTTCTCGAGCAGTTCGGATGCGATCCAGCGCGAAGGCACGGAGCTTCTGAAACGGTGAAAGGACTGGATCGTCATCGTAGAATCCATTCATGATCTCCGCTGTTACATTGTCTGCAACAGGCCACAATGCGCATACGACTGTTTGCGCGCCCGCCATCCGGAATGCGCGCGGGAGTCCATATGTGCCCTGCCCGACACTGACATCCCCCAGCCCAGTCTCGCATGCGGATAAGACGACAAGCTGGGTTCCGGACAGGTTGAGCGCATGGATTTCCTCAGCGAAGAGAATCCCATCATCGAGGGTCAGGGTGGACACGTATTCGCCGTGCCAGTTCGCACCTGCCAGCAGCAGCCCGCAATGCAGCCCGGGATTGCGCTTCCAGATCTCATTTGGTTTTTGTTCCTCGTGGCAGATGTCGTTCACATAGAATCCATGTGTCGCAATGTGAATCATTCGGTTGCCCGGGGCGTACCGTTTGATGGCGTCCTCGCTTGCGGCCGCTCCGCTAAACTCATTGACCGCGCCCAGCCCATTCTTCACCCAGGCGTTGCGGACATGCTCGACTTCACGTTGCGTCGCCGGCAATCTGACCGCTGCCAGAGAATTGAATCCCTGACACACAGGGGGTATTGAGCGAAACGCCAGTGGTCCCAACTCAGGGGCTGCGTGATTGTCAGGTCGTTCCTTCAGGGCGATCTGACGCTCTGCAGGGGTTGCATCGAAGTCAGGATCTCCCAGCACAAACAGATCAGCAACAATCGAGTCCGTCTCTGTCTCCGGTAACAAGTCGCGTGCGGCGGAGACGTATCCAATGGCATACTCTTCGATCAGGAATCGACCATCTTCGTTCAACAGCACGGAGAATGGCAGCTCTGACAGTGTCCCGTCGGGTGAAATCAGGACCGAGTGCTTGTCCGCCAGAACATCGTCGATTGGCTTCCAGACTCTCTGATACAAACCGGTGAGTGAGGAATCGTAGTCGGGACCGCCGCGCGTCAATGTATGCGTCACAGGGTGGGCCCTCTGCAGGACATGCCTTCTAAACTCTGCTACGAGCGTATCAATGGGCAGTGTCTCACCCAGGTCCCGAACGGCTCTGACCCCGGACGAATCAACGACGACACATGCCATTCGCGACGTCTCCACGCCTGCCGAGTCAGAATGCGTGTACCAATAGTACTGAATGAGGGCGGTAGACTCCGGCAGCAGCGCTCCCACGTATTGTCCAGGGACTTGATCCGTCAGTTTAGCTTGACGGTAATCTTCGCCATACTCCGCGAGTTCAAGTTCAATCTGTCTGACGACATCTGCCAGAGAATCCATGGTATTCCGGGAGACGGACAACTCCAGTCGGGGATCGTGCGAATAGAGCCGAGCCCGCTCCTCGTTTGTCGCATGAAGTTGCGATAGCAAGCGTCGATGGGACGGATCTGCCGTTCGCAATCGATATCGCTGCCGGCAACGCATGTCATCACCGACAATCCCCTTGGCGGTCAGCACCATGTCACCGCAGGCGGTTCGCCACGCGTCATCCCAGGGGTCGACATCGAAGTAGAGAGTCAGGAATGCGGAGAGCGCGTAGTGAATCGTAAATGAGTACGCGACGGCATCGTAGTCGGTGAGGTACCCCCCGTTCTCCACGTAGTTTGCGAGAACGATATCGAAAGCGCTCTTCGAATGCTCCGGCGCGGATTCCACATTTCCCAACTGTTGATCGCATGCCGCGAGAAACCATTCGATCTTCGCCACTGTCTGGTGATTCGGCCCGAGCACATGCTGGTGAACGCGGCGCGCCTCGAAAAACAGCGAGTCGGCAACCGAGGGGAATCCCTTCAGGAGTTGCGCCCCTCCGAGGTTTAGCGCCGCTGTGCCCGATTCAATGTGGCCTGCCGGAAGCAGACGCTCGGAGAGAATGGCGGCGCTGTCCGCGCACGCCTGCGCTTCATCGGCCTGTCTCGTGTTCACGTACAGGGCCGCAAGATCGTTGAGTAGCCGGATGCAATGAAGATGCTCCGCGCCAAAATGCGTTGTCGCAAGACGCAGCGCCTCTCGGTAGAGTGGTTCCGCATCCTGGTACTCGCCCTGGCCGCGTCGGGCACGAGCCAGCGCAGCGATCGCCCTGATTAAGTCGGGCGGTGAGGGCGAAGAACTTTCTTGCAAGATCGATATCGCGCGACGGCTGAGCTCCTCAGCTTCAACGAATCTTCTTTGTTGGCAAACGACTTCCGCAAGTCCCGTCAGGGGTATGGAAACGTAGGGTACATCCGTGCCCGCTGTAGATTCAAGGATTGACACAGCTCGCCTGTAGAGCAATTCAGCGTGCCCATAGCCGCCGAGGAGAGATCGTGCCCGTGCGGAGCGATTGAGAGCAATCGCATATGTCGCCGATGCAGTGTCTTGCCTGCCACGAAGCACATCCAGGGCGCCTTCATGGCAATCCTTAGCCTCGGGATAGCGGCTCCAGTCCAGGTAAAGGTCACCGAGATCCTGCAGGACTCCGGCTTGGTGCCAGTCAAGAGCGGAAATAGCAGAGTCTTGAAGTTGCAGAGCACTCTTCAGAAACGACTCCGCACTCGTAAAGTCCAACGCACGATGGCAAAGAACGCCGGCGGCCCGCAAGGCGCGAGCGGCGGCGCTATCCACGGGACCGTTATTGACGACTATATCTGAGACAGCGGCTGATGCGAGTAGGACCGCGGAGTCATAATCTCCCACCGCAACGCGCGACTGGGCAGCATCAAGGAGATTTTGTCGGTCTTGAGGTTGTGCCGCACGCGGAATTGAACAAATGCACACGGCAAGTAGGGACGCACACAAAACCTTGAGCATGGATGGCTTCCTCTGCCCCTCGGTTGCCTTAATGTAGGCATACAATCTCCTCGTAGATCCTTTGTCAACCGTGAAATCGACTCCCATGGACACGCCGTGAGCGGAGCCGATCTCTGCGCTCACAGTGGTCGCTTCTCCCGGTCCCATGCGAGATTCTGGTCATCATTGAATCTCGACTGTAACGTTTTCCCGGTTTGTGGAACGATACAGTTGTGTTCGGCGGGAATGGGCGCAGTGGGCAGTCGGCGAGGGCCTACCGTCACTTGAATACCTCCCACTCCAGCCCGTTCTGGCTTCGACTGGGACACTGTCACGGATACTCGGGCACTCGTCAGTGGGGACGACGAAGCATGCCTATCGGACCCAGAGTCTCACCAATGTCCAGAGGAACCACGCAGTAAGCATGACCAGAATTGGCAAATCGCGACAGAGCCAGTGACAACGATCTCTTCAAGGAGGCATCCTCATGTCAGGCGCAAAGCGAATCGCAGTCGGTGCTTTGGTACTCGGAATGGCGGCATGCGCACCGACTACACCCAAGTCCAAAGCTCCTGTTCGCGTTCCAGTCTACGACTTCAAACCGCCGGAGACCGCCGCGCCTGGGTCGGCCAATGTCACCATCGCCGTTATCAATGGCCGCTTCGCGCAATCGGTCCCGTGGGCGACCGTCTATCCCTTCCCGCAGATCGCCACCAACCTGGGGTCGGATTTCAACGAGGTCCTTGCCGCCCGAGGGATCAACACTCGCGGTCCGTACCGGTCCTACGAAGAAATGACGTTTCCGGACAAGAGTGGGAGCGATCTGATCTTACAGCCGTCGCTCGATTTCTTGGTTTCCATCCAGGCGCAACCTGAGGAGATCTTCATGCTGATAGGCGACAACCAGTGGAAGCTCAAGGGAAGCGGCACAATCAGCGGGCGTCTCGACCTTGCTCTTTCAGAGAGTTTGAGCAACGAACGGATGTGGTACAAAAGCATCGACGTATCGTCCACATCCTTCACTTGGAAGGGCGAAAAGCGTTACAAGATGGCTCCCGGGACGGCAGACTGGACTGATCCGGGTCTTGCTAATGCTGTGGCAGCCGCAATGGAGCCGGTTTATCAGCAATTGATGAATTCGGCCTGGGGTTACATCGTCCCAGAGGAACTGGCTATAGTGAAAAAACAGGCGGAGGTGATCAAGGCCAAGAAGGTCTACTGACCGAGTCACTGGCCCCGATGCGACCGACGCGAGCTCACACCTGATAGGATTATGAGGCCACCTCTACTCAAGCCTAATCGAGGAGTCATTATGAGAACATTGATGAATGTGTTAGTATTGTCCCTCGTGGTACTGCCAACAGTCCCGGCGTTTCCGCAAGCGACAAATTCTGGCAACGACAAATTTTCGGAAATCGATCGTGAAATCAAATCGCTTGAGAGCAAGAGACAAACTGGCATGATCATGGTTATCGGAGGCGGGGCGGTCCAAGTGTTGTCTCTGGCGCTCGTTCCCGAGACCAAAGTGGACCCGTACTCTGGAGAAGTCTCGGACGGAAGTTGGGCGCCTTTTTGGCTTGCTTTGGGTGCTGGAACGGTCGTCGGGACCATCGGAGTATTCAAGTGGTATCACGCTTCTCAGGAGCTCGGACCACTCAAAGCGAAGAAATATGAGCTCGGCTTCACTCCCACCTTTGATGTGAGTAGCAAGAATGTTGGAATTGCGCTGGCTCTGCAATTCTGAACGTAGTGGCAAGGATGTAGGGCAAGACCCAATCACGACCGATGATCCTGTTGAAGTGATCTTTCAGCGGCTCAACCCTGGGGGGAAAGGGGCTCCGTCACGATTCTTGTGACGGAGCTCTTCGATTAGATCCCTGGGATACGCCGGAGGATTCCGTGACGCCCTTCTCGACCCAGCGTTTATCGCGCGACTTGAACTCTTGCCGCGTCGTGCACAATTGCAAGTTGGTGATCGGCAATAGGGGTCGTTGACGAGAGAGGTTTGAGGACAGTTTCACCCGGGGAGCAATTGTTGCCCGTTTCAAACCTTCGACAAATCCTCCATCAGCAAACTGCATTTGCCGTCAAATAATTGCTGCCGTAACCCGCGAACGTGTCGGGGGTTGGCACGTGACATTCGCAGCGTTCACATCGACGCCCAGCACCAAGAGCCGCTTGGGTCACTTTGGCGAGCGACATTCGAGACGAACTCCGCCCATTCACCTTGGAATCCGTGACCTAAGAAAATGCCCGTGGAGCCGTCACCGGCCCCACGGGCTTTGCAATTGTAGCTGTAATGCTACTTGATCATCCGCACGGATCGCAGAATGCCGTCGCCGGGTTGCCGGCACGGAATGCCACATCGACGAACTTCACCACGTCGAATACGTTGGTCACATTGTCGCATGTAACGTCGGTGTCTTCCCGTGGGCAGGCGGGATTGGGATCGACGACTGGTGTACCTGCGCGGAACGCAACATCGACAGCGATCACGACGTCGAAGACGTTGACCACGGCGTCACAGATCGGGTCGGCATGGCAATCGCACGCACACTGCACGGTCGTGTACGCAGACAGCAGCAGAATCCTTGTGTACGAAGCGTTTGGTGCGTCGCCAGAGGCGAGGACTCTTATATCAATCGCGCCCCCCGGCCCTGCATCGAAGGAGCCGGTGTAGATTCCATCCATCGCAAGTCCGTCACCCTGCAAACCATCGTCTGACAGCAGTATCGTGTCAGGTGGGGAAACCTCGTCATAGCTGACCAGTGCGATCGCGTTGGCATCCAAGACAGGAGACCCTTCCGCCGTCACAGACAAGAACACTTGTCCGCTCCCGCCCGGAGAAAGCTGTTCTTCAGACAGCGTGGCGTAACCAACCACCCCATTCGAAGAAACGCCCGCCATGCAGGCATAGCCCCATGGATCGACCAACATACTCCCGTCCAGCCGAAGGTTCCATGTCCCGGCTTCCATGCCTTCAAACGCGAACCCGACACCCCCATCGAAAGACGAATACGTCACAGAGGGATCTGTCTCTGCCGATGAGGAATCCCAAGTGAAACCTCCGGGCGAAACCAGAGAAACCATCACCTCCGGACTCGATGTAAAGACGGAGATCCGCGCCGCACCTGACTCGGCCAGAAAGGGCGATACGGTTTCACTTCCGGATGTCGTCGAATCACAGAGTGTGACGAAAATCTGTGACGGTGTAACGCTGTCCGGCGATGCGGCAATCATCTCTTCCTGAACTACCACGGTTTCGCCGATTAGAATTGGGCGTACGAACTCGTCAACGAGGTCAAAGTCGTTGTAATACGTTTGAACCGCTGAACTCTTCGCGACTAAGCACTCCAAGAGACTGCGCGATCCATGACACCAGCCGTCGTAACGCTGAGCCGCAAAGTCCACCGACCTCACGCTCGCGACCGAAACCACTCCATCGTTCGGACAATCTTCGATCGACGCAGATCCGAACAGATCACAGCAGGGATTCTCGAAAAGACTGAGGCACGTTTCCTGAGACAAGTGCCCGCCCCATCCGGGCACAACGAAGTATGTCGTTCCCGGATGGCTATTGTAGCAGGCGTTGAACTCCCTCATCTTCCTGAATGTCATCTCGGAAGTCGCGGGTCTGCAATAAAACCAGCCGATCAACGACGCGAGCGTGGATCCCCCGTTCGGCGTACCAAGCATAACGAGATTGTGGACTTGCCTTGCCGGCCAAGTGGACGACGGGCAGTCGCCGCCCGACGTGACCGACAAGTAACGCCTTGCGATCAACCCCCCCATGCTGTGCCCGACAATGTTGATCGCGGGAATATCAACCCCGGTTTGGTCGCGGACCGACGCGATGCGGTTCTCGATGAACGTGGCGAGGTTTAAAGCGTTCCCGCCGAAGTGAACTTCGTCTTCAACTCCGCAAGGCTCGATGTTGTCCGCGATCCAGACGTGGTTGAGCCCCGCCGCTGACAGCCAGGCAAGGTAGTCATCGGCTGCGCCAGGGTTATCCCAGATTTCTGGACTGCTTTTTAATCCATGGATGAGAACGACAGGCACAGTGGGACGAACCGGGCCGGCAACCGCATAATCGCTCCAGAGCCCTGCTGCGTCGTTGCGGGACCGAACTCCGACGTAGTACAGAGTATGCTGGGACACGTTTTGTGAGATGACCCGCTGATATTGCCCGGATGGATCTGCCGAAACAAACATTGAGCCAGTCGAATAATCTCCGGGCGACGTACCCCAAGCGACTTCGAAATCTGTGACACAGGACTGGTCCGCATGTGTCCAATCAACTACAAGATCATGCCCAGTCCCGGGGTCCTGCAAGTTCGTCACAACCGGAGGGGGCGGCGTCACGAATCCGCATCCACCGGAGAACCCCAACTTCGTCACAAAGGCATCCCCGCCGCCTTGGACCGTCTGATAGGGACCGGCGGTCGGGAAGTCGGTGGAGTAAGTCCGGCCCGTGACATAGGCGCTCCCGTTTACGTCCACGGCGATGCCCCGGCCGTGGTCGTCACCACCGCCCCCCAGATAGGTGCTGTACACCAACGCGTTCCCGGCGGCGCTCAGTTTCGTCACAAAGGCATCATAGTCATTATAACCGCCCTGGTCCGTCTGATAGGGACCGACGGTCGGGAAGTCGGCGGACGCAGTGCGGCCCGTGACATAGGCGCTGCCGCCGGCGTCAACAGCGATGCCATAGCCGTAGTCGGCAGTGCCGCCCCCCAGATAGGTGCTGTACACCAACGCGTTCCCGGCGGCGCTCAGTTTCGTCACAAAGGCATCCCCATGGCCCTGGTAAGTCTGATAGGGACCGGCGGTCGGGAAGTCGTTGGACCCAGTCCAGCCCGTGACATAGGCGCTCCCGTTTACGTCCACGGCGATGCCATGGTCGAACTCGGAACCACTGCCCCCCAGATAGGTGCTGTACACGAGGGCGTTTCCGGCGGCGCTCAGTTTCGTCACAAAGGCATCGTGACCGCCCTGGTCCGTCTGATAGGGCCCGGCGGTCGGGAAGTCGGTGGAGTAAGTCCCGCCCGTGACATAAGCGCTCCCGTTTACGTCCACGGCGATGCCATAGCCGTAGTCGTCATTGCCGCCCCCCAGATAGGTGCTGTACACCAACGCGCTCCCGGCGGCACTCAGTTTCGTCACAAAGGCATCGTGACCGCCCTGGTCCGTCTGATAGGGCCCGGCGGTCGGGAAGTCGGTGGACGACGTAAAGCCCGTGACATAGGCGCTCCCGTTTACGTCCACGGAGATGCCATTGCCGACGTCGTAGTTACCACCTCCCAGATAGGTGCTGTACACCAACGCGTTCCCGGCGGAACTCAGCTTCGTCACAAAGGCATCCCAAACGCCCTGGTCCGTCTGATAGGGACCGGCGGTCGGAAAGTCGGTGGACCAAGTATAGCCCGTGACATAGGCGCTCCCGTTTAAGTCCACGGCTATGCCAAGGCCGTAGTCGTTGTCACCGCCTCCCAGATAGGTGCTGTACACCAACGCGCTCCCGGAAGCGCTCAGTTTCGTCACAAAGGCATCAATACCGCCCTGGTCCGTTTGATAGGGACCGGCGGTCGGGAAGTCGGCGGACTCAGTATAGCCCGTGACATAGGCGCTCCCGTTTACGTCCACGGCGATTCCCCAGCCGTCCTCGAAACTACCACCCCCCAGGTAGGTGCTGTAGACGAGAGTGACCGACGACGCGCCGGTCTGAGCCGAGGCCGCGCGGACGGTTGACGCCACGCCTGCTGTGGACACCTCTTCGCGCGCTGTGGGAGATGTTTGCAGAAGAAGCCCCCACGGCGCTTCGATGAGCAATTCGCCCGCTTCGGTTTCGGTCACAGAGGCGTTCCCGTCGTAATGGAACCCAACCTGCGACAGATCGGCTCCGTCTCGGGCGGTCCATGCGGTTGTCAAAAGGCCGCCGGCGCCCTGTAGCCGCAGATCAATCCCCGGATATGCATCACGGTACACAACGGCCGTGCAGTTCGGAACATCCGTGCGCCACTGCGACGTGTCGTTGCCGAGGAAGTAATTGCATTTGTAGTCGAGCACACCCTCGGCGTCGATCTGAAGGTCGGGGTTGGCGCCGGTGAACCTGGCGTGGACGACGGCTTGTTCGATGCTTTCGGGTTCTGTCTCCGAAAGTTTTCTCCCTTCGCGCTTTCCATGGGGAACTGGGAAACCATCGCGTTTGGACAGATCAGCATCTTCCCGGGAGACGCGGCGGATGAATTGGTAGGTAATCCCGTCGCGTGTCAGCCAGATCGTCGCCCCCCCGGCGCTGGTGCGGAACAGAACTCGCTCATCCCATTGGCCCTCGTTTTTGGTGAACGAAAGCGGCATGGCGCTCATCTGCCGGACGACAGCGTCAGAAGACGGGGGAACAAAGGCAGCAGAAAGAGTCGCCTCTCCCACGCTGCCGGGCAGAGTGACGATCGTGCCCAAGACCGCGGCAAACGTCACAGAACTGACTCGGATGTGCATTGTCCACCTCGGGTGTGAGGGAAGACCGGATGACCAGAAAGGTCTGGTCGGCCGTAACAACTGCACTCAATTCCTAAGGAGGATAGACCCGTTTGATTCCGAAGTCAACCGGCCCGTTTCTCGGTGCCGTAGCAAAGAGAGGTGCGCAAGTCGATGGAAAGCGTCATGTCCGCTCCACAGGTGACGGTGCTGACCAGCGAGTTGACCATTCCCGCTCGTTCCGTGCAGCACATCACCCCCCACACCGCCTCAAACTCCTCGAGGGCCGCGGTCACGCCGGGCAGGTCGATGGATTGATCGCGGAGTGATGACGCGTGAGTGTCGATCTCACTGAGTCGCCGGTCAACATCAGCCAACTGTCGTTCCATCTCCGCCAACCGCTCACTCAGCGACGGCGACGGATTGGATGTACCTGAGATTGCGCTGACCAACCGCCTGATCTCTTCGCCCTTCTGCTGTCGCTGCTTGCCCAGCCGCTTGTGTTCGGATTCCAGTCGAGTCAGTTGTTCTTGCCGCTGTCGGATCGATTCCTCGAACACTTCGCGGATCAGGTCGGGATCACGTGCCAGCTTGCGTATCTGCTCCACCACGAAGTCCTCGATCTCCTGCGCCGGCAGTGACCGTGTCGTGCACTTGCGGGTGTAGATCGCACAGCGGACGACGGTCGGGGCTTGCCCGCCGTTAGTGAGGCGGGCCGGGGCAGGGACTGACACCCTGTGACCCCGGTGACGGCTTGCAGCACTCGGTGCGGCAATGGGGGTCACGACTGCTTGGGCTCCTGGCCTTGGCGCCGAGCTTAAACCACGTGAATCCGTTGACGATCTGCCCCGAGATGTGAACCGTACCGGGCGCCGACTCGGTTTGACACTCATGCCAGACTCCTTTCACTAAGAGCAATCTGCCAAACTGCATCTGAGCCAAAGGAGCTCAAGTCCCCGAATCTTGCTGAAACGATGCAGTCTTAACACTCGTACAGGGCGCTGTCAATTTGTGCGGCAGAGCGCAGATACCGCTTGCATGCCTGTATTCCTGCCCGATCTTGTTGTGACAGAGTCTGCGCCCTTACCCCTCAGCACTTCCCCACGTGCTGAGCGTGTCGGACCATCGGAGGCGCCATGTCCACATCTGTTCAGAATTCATCCCAGAGGGCCGCAGTCTGCGTTGCTGTGATACTCATCCTGTCGCTGGACGTGGCCGATGTCACTGCCAACAATCCTCAAGAGAGGGCATCCAGAGTGACACGCCGTCAGCCGATGCGCATTATGCATGGTGACGTGCTGGATCGAGGTCAGTCCATCGAACAGTCGGTGGTCGATGACCAGCCGAGCATGTCAGCCCACAACCGACTGCTCGATTCTGATACCCTGGACCCAACGCCGCTCGGCGAGCACATCGCCAATACGTCGTACGACAGCCAAGCCAACGACTCGCAGGGTCACCAGATCGCGCGGAATCTCGGCGAAGATTTCGTTCACATGGTCTGGATTCACTGGGACATCACGCCATCGCAAGTGGGCGACCGGGATCGCTTCGTGAATTACGCTTCCTGGGATGTTACAGGGAATCCGGGATTTGAACTTTATCCCGGTTTCGACGGGGTGTCGATCGGACTTGGCGACTTTGCCCGGGCGGGGTTCGTGCGCCTCGACATCGACAGTGACAACAAGGCGCATCCGGTCTTCCACCAGTATCCTGATCCCGGGGTTGAGAATTACTCTGCATGGCATGTGTACCTGCCAGAAGAAGGATACGACGTCATCTCACCCGAACAGCTCCCTGGGACGATGAATCCTGACATCACGGAAACACTCTGGCCCGATATTGCTATTGCACAGAATCACGGGCTCGCAAAGGACAACACGACTGATGTTTATCATGTAATCGGGATGGGTGCAGTACCTGCCGGTGGTGGCTTTGCATCCCCGAGCGGTGACATTCCCTATTGGCGCTGGGATCAGGCTGATCTCGGGTGGAACCCGGCTGTCATCATTGATTCCTGCAATGGTGCGCTCTCCTACGTCATCGATGCCGCCGATGGCACCGACAAAGTCGCAGTTGCGTTTCTGCAGAACTACGAGTCGCGATGGAATGGCCTGTTCAATCTCGTCTATCGCGAATCACTGACGGGCGGATTGGGTTGGGTCGATGGTTCAGAACTCGGAAACCCATCGCGCCAGTACGTCACCAACTACACCGACAATGTGACCCCCGGCCCGCAGGCGTGGGCTCACATTTCCATCGCGTACGACCACGATGCGATCCTGCACATTATCTGGGATGAGCAGCGGGTCACGGATCTCTCGCCGGACATCGCCATCCGGCATTGGGATGACTCCAGGCAACGGATCGATCAGATTGCGTTGGGGTATTACGAGAATTACTATAACTACCCTGGACACCTTAATCTCAACAAAATGACACTCGGTATCGGCGACGGGTCGGCATTTTGTACTAACGTAGGGGCGACAAACGAAAACTCCCTGTATATAACCTATACCAAGAACTGCGGCGAGACGCAGGACGAGCAGGCCGACCATTCGAGGTACGGTTTCTGCAATGGCGAGCTGTACATCACGACCTCGTTCGATGACGGCATATCGTGGTCCAAACCTATCAATATCAGCAACACCAAAACGCCGAGCTGCCACTCCGACGATCCCGATTCCGTCTGTGCGTCCGAAGTCATGGCGACCATCGCTCGGGACATCTCCGGTCAAGAGGGGATCGACATTCTGTATTTGCAGGATCTCGAGGCGGGGACCTGGGCAGATGGCAGTGGCTGGACAATCAATCGGTTGATTTATCTCAATTTGCCAGGTGGAGACGACTCTCCGTACATCTGTCCGATGATCACCCCCGGCTTTATCGCGCAATTCGAGGGCGATCCCGAGTGTATCCTTCACGCGACGCCGGGAATGTCGACCTCGACTGAATTCGTCATTGATAACACGGGTAATGGGGCGCTTTCTGGCACAATCACGGTCGCTGACGGGGGATCGTGGCTTTCGACCGTCCCCAGTGGTGCGTACACCCTCACATCGTCAGACCCTCCATTGTCGGTGATGGTGACGATGGACGCTTCCGGATTGGTCGAGGGACCATATCATGGCGAGGTTCGGGTGACGCACAATGACTCGACTCTGCCCAACCCATGGCTGCTGCCGATTGAGTTTGTGGTGTCGGTAAACGTACAATGTCCAGAAGCCAAGCTGGTCAAGACGGCCGAGGTGGGATTCGGCGTACTCGCACTTGAAGTGGCAAACTCGGGACGGTTCGGTGCGCCCAATCCCTACGGCGGCCTGTTCCGTCACGTTGATTCTTCACGCGCGATTACCGACGCCTCCCTTGTGATTGCGTACGGCCGTCAAGGCCCCGATACCATCGCCTACCATCGATACGGAGATAACTTCGACGATCCGGGGCAATTTGGCTTTCTTGCCTATGAACCGGTCACACTCGACACCGGCAGTTACAACACCGGTGCAGGAGTTGCCACGGCGACCAGTGCTTTTGTCACGCGCGACTTTCAACTGGGTGTCGATGTTGCGTGGTATGCCCCTCAGCATCCTGATTCCGCCGACTTCGTAATTGCCGATTACAACATTACAAATCGCACTGATCAGGCGGGGTTGGTGCAGACCGTGATCGACGACATCCTCGTCGGATTATGGATCGACTTCGATGTGATCGAAGGATACAAGCAGACCTTCCAGAATGGCAGTGACAACTTTGCCTCCTACTGGCCCGACTCAAACTTACTCTACCAATATGGCGCCGATGTGCCGGGGCACGTCCCCGCGTCATACTTCAATACGTCGCAGCGCTACTCCGCTGGTGTGACCTACATTAGCGGGCGTGATGCCAACGGCAATCTGTTCTCGCTGGAGTCGGCTCAACTGCACGCGGGGATGCGCAACATGGCGGCCATGGTACAGGACGGTAATCCGACCAGCGGCTGGATGTATTCGAATCTCACCGGAGGACCCGGGGTCACGCTCCCGACTCTTGAGCCTGATTCGACAAAGAATCTGTACGCCTTCCTCACACTCGATCAGGGGTTGTCGCTGAATCCGGGTGAGCGCTTCCGGTACGTCGTTGGGTTCGTGTCGGACACATTGCAGCACTTCGAATACGGACCCGCTCCGGGCCAATCCCCCTCTGCCGGATTGCACCGTGCACTGCAGAGCGCCTGGCGTTGGACCAAGCAGAACCTCCTGTGCAAATGTGTTTCGCACGGTGACCCCGTTGTCAATGGAGTCGTCGATGTCCTCGATGTTGTCAAGACAGTCGATATCGCGTTTCGCAGCGGGCCGCCTTCACAATCGCCCTCGTGCCTCTTTGAAAACACGGATGTCAACTGCAGCGGTGCGACGGAGGTGTTCGACGTCGTAAAATTCGTCGATGTCGCCTTCCGCAGCGCCAATCCGACCGCTGTATTCTGCAACCCATGCGCTTAATAGCGGTTTGCGGGAGGGGTCATGTCGAAAATGGGCAGATTGAATGCCGCGTGGCTGAGCGCGATGGCGACCACTGTGATTATGAGTCTCCCCAACACGGCCCAATCGCGGATAGTACTCGTCCCCGATTCCGCGGCGACCATTCAGGGTGGCCTGACCGCCGCACTCGAAGGCGACACGGTGCTCGTATCGCCGGGCTTGTACATTGAAAACCTTTACATCGGCATTACGGTCACGCTGATGAGTTCCGGCGGTCCGACGGTTACGATCCTTGAGCCCGCCGATCCCGACGCAAGCACCATTACAGTGAACATCTATGTGGGAGGAACGGCGGAATTCTCCGGGTTCACGGTGGCGGGCGGCGAGTTTTCACGGGTGATCAATATCACCGGTAATCGACCCATTAGGATTACGGGCAACATCTTCCGTGATCACTACAGTGTCCTGCCAAATGCCCTGTCGATCCGCTGTGAGTGCGCGCAGCCCCCGTTGATCGAGGGGAATCTGTTCTACCACAACACGTCCACCGCTTGCATCGGAGTGCTGTCCGGATCGGCAACGATTCGCAACAACACGTTCGATGCCAACAGCCGTGGCTTCACTTCGTCGAGTGCCGGGACGATTGCCGTCAACAACATCGTCAGCCTTTCGTCGGGGTACGGGATCAACGGGTCCTACGCCCTACAGGATTACAACTGCGTCTTCGCCAACGGAGATGACTACTCGGGAGCGGCGATCCCCGGAGCGCATTCGCTCGCGGTCGATCCGCTCTATTGCGACACGGCCGCTCGCAATTACGATCTAACCGGCGAATCTCCCTGTATCGGTAGTGGCCTGGACATCTCCTATATTGGCGCCTTTCCACCCGGATGCGACGAATCCATTCCGTTTGTGTTGAATCTGCGATTGATCGACAGCGGCGATATGCAACATATTGTCAGCCACACCCCTCCGATCTCCTGGGATTACCATCATCCTATCGGTCTACCGTTGGTGGAAACCGACATCGAAGTCGGGACAGATTCAAACTGGATCGTCGCGGAGATGTGGACTGTCGCTGGACACGCTGGCCCTGATACGAGCATCACCTATGCCGGGCTGACTCCGATGGACGGATCAACTTATTACGTGCGCGTGCGTGTCAACGACGGAACCCTCTGGAGCAGCTGGTACCAACGGGCATTTCGGATGAACACGCCGCCGGGCCAACCAATCCCGAATTCGCCCATAGATGGCAATGGCGTGTCGCCGCTATGCGCGAGCCTGTCGGTCGTTAATCCAAGTGATGCGGAAGTGGATTCGCTATCCTTCCTGTTTGTCTACTACGGAGACTCCGCACTCAGTGTAACAGTCGATTCGATCCCGGCCATCCCGGCACAGCCCGGTCTAATCACCCAGTCACCTTTGCTCTGTTGTGTCCTCGACGATTCGACCTACTGGTGGCGCGCACGCGCCTTCGACGGGTTGGAGTGGTCGGACTGGTCGGAGGCGGTCCCCTTTTCGACACGCGGCCCGGTCACCATGATTGTTCCTTCGCAATTCGCAACCATCCAAGCAGCAGTGGCAGGGGCTTGCGTGAACGACACAATTCAGGTGCTCCCCGGACTCTATTCTGAAAACCTGTCCATCGAATATCCCGTCGTCTTGATCAGCTCCGACGGTCCGGAAGTGACCATCATAGAGCCAGCCAATCCTGACGCCAATATCATTACGATGATTATTGATAGCGGAGGTCCAGCCACACTCAGCGGGTTTACGGTGGCGGGGGGGAGCTACTACCAGGCCGTTAAGATCACCGGCGGCCAGCCGAGTCGGGTGATCGGCAACATATTCCGTGACTTCTACAGCTCCCGAGCGAATGCGGTATCGATCCGATGCGAATCGGCACAGCATTTGATCGAAAGCAACCTCTTTCTTCACAACGTGGCCATCAGTAGCATCGGGGTCATCTCGGGTTCACCCACGATTCGAAACAATACGTTTCATGCCAACAGACGGGGATTCTTTTCGCAGTCTGCGGGCACCATTGCGGTCAACAACATTGTGTCCAACTCAACCGATTATGCCATCCACGGGACATTCGCTATGCAGGATTACAACTGCGTGTATGCCAATGGAGACGACTACTCCGGTGCGGCGTACGCCGGCGTGCATTCGATTGCCGTTGACCCGATGTACTGCGACACGGCAGTGGGAGACCATCGCATCGATTCCATCTCCCCGTGTGTGGGAACCGGGCTGGGTGGAGCCAACATGGGGGCACTCCCCGTCGGGTGTATCGACTGCGACTGCCCGTGTATGGGCGATCCCCAGTGCGACGGCGTGATCGTCAATATCCTGGATGTTGTCCGTGCGGTTGACGTTGCATTCCGCGGAGTCGCTCCGACGTTTGATATTCTGTGTCCAGGCGCTCGCACCGACGTCAACTGCAACGGTGCCACGGAGGTCTTCGATGTCGTCAAGTTCATCGATGTCGCGTTTCGTTCGGCCAATCCGGCGACAGCGTTTTGTGATTCTTGCTCGCCGTAGGCGTGCGTGTGGTTGGAGGGACTTGGAGAGTCACACATTCAAAGCCCGTTGGCCGGTCGCGGCTGCACGGGCATTTCTTGGGTCACTGATTCCAAGATAAATAGGCGGAGTTCGTCTCGAATGCCGCTCGTGCTCGTGACGTGAGCGGCTTCACGTGCCGGGCATTGATGTGAGCACGGCGAAGGGCGCGCGCCAACCGCCGACACGTGCGCGGGTTACGCGGTCGATTCCGTGGCGGGCAGCGCAGTTTGCTGATAGAAGATGTGTCGAAAGTTTGAAGCGGGCAACAATAGCTCCCCGGGTGAAACCGTCCTCAAACCTTTCTCGTCAACGACCCCTCTTGCCGATCACCAACTTGCAATTGTGCATGACGCGGCAAGAGTTCGAGGCGCGAGAGAATAGGTGCCCGGATGTAACCCTCCTCGGAATCGGCGAGCTGACGCACTCTTGATCGCTCGCCGCAACCTACGCTACCATTCCACTGATGGTTGCTCGTCGCCATGCGCGAAACGGGAGCGTTGCACCGACCCGTCCTTCAGGCAAAATTGCGTGGTCCGGCACGATCGTGTCTGTCCAGCCGCGTATCCGTCTCACCCGCTCGTTTGATCAACGGCATCACTCCTACCTGGGGTACACCCTCAGAGTCCGCGGCTTGCTCGGGATAGAGACGCGCGAGTTTCTCGTCGCCGCGGGAACAGGAACGCACGCGAAGCATCAGTTCCGTGTCGGGGACCGTGTCGGCAGCGAGGGAGTTGCGGTCGCAGACTCACGGATCGAAACGGCGGACCTCTACAAGGTCTCGAAGATCAAGATTCTGGTCCGAGCCGTGGCACACACCGGAGTTCCACCACCGTGGCACGGAGTTCCCAAACCGCTCGACGATTACCGTGCACGCGGGCATCGACGACTGGATGCACGGACCTACGGGGCCAAGTGCGGCAGTTGCCTGTGGGGATGCCGTATGGCGGTCGAGATGATCATCGACCAGTGGAATCCCGACAGACGCCGCTACCGAGTGGAGACATTCTGTTACGGTCCGCTATCCTGCCCTTGGTACAAGGCGGGACCGACGCGCAAGGTGCCGGGCCGACGCGGAATGAGCTACGAGGAGGAAGATTGGGTGGATACGGAGCAGACCTCCCATCGCACACCCGACGAGTGAACACGGACGGGATGAGACAGGAATGCGGGGGCGGCGTCCTTTTGCTGTTGCAATTGTGCATTCCCGATGCATAATTGTGTCCTGTCATGGCCAGTCCATCCTACCTCGCGCGCTCCTTGGAAGGCCCGCTACGTCGTGCGGCGGCCGAATTCCCTGCCGTCGTGCTGACCGGTCCCAGACAGTCGGGGAAAACCACCCTCCTGCGTCATCTGTTCGGCAAGAGTCATCAGTACATCTCAGTCGAGCCCCCCGATGTGCGCGCGGCGGCGCTGGGCGACCCGCGTGGGTTTCTGGAGCTGTATGCGCCTCCGGTCATCGTGGACGAGATCCAGCATGCTCCCGGACTGCTCTCCTACATTAAAGAGTGGATCGACGAACACCGTGCCCGGCCGGGGCAGTTTCTCCTGACGGGGTCGCAGAACCTCCTGCTGGCTGAGCAGGTCAGCGAGTCGCTCGCCGGACGCGCGGCCATGCTGCGGCTGCCGCCATTGACGCACCGAGAGTTGCTCAAGCAGAGGTCCCGTCCGCTGGTGTGGGAGCAAACCCGGGCACGGGCAACACCGCAGGCGCGCAGCATTCGCGCAGTGTGGGCGGACTTCCTGCGCGGCGGATATCCCGAAATCGCCTTGCAACGCAGGCGTGATCCCTGGCTCTGGCACAGCAGCTATGTGCAGACATACCTGGAACGCGACGTCCGCTCGCTGCGTCAGATCGGCGACCTCACCACATTCCAGTCATTCCTGCGCGTGCTCGCGGCACGCAGCGGGCAACTCTTCAATATGACGGACGTGGCGAGGGACTTGGGCGTGGCCGTCAACACCGTTAAGGCATGGCTGTCGGTTCTGGAGGCGACGTTTCAGATCCTGATCGTGCGTCCCTACCACGCCAGCGTCGGAAAGCGCCTCGTGAAAACCCCGAAAGTGTACTTCACCGATACCGGCACGCTCTGCTACCTGGCGGGACTGAAGGACCCCGCGCACGCCGCTTCCGGACCCATGGGCGGCGTCATTGTCGAGACCGCGGTTCTCTCGGAGATTGTCCGCACGCTGGCACACAGAGGGGAGATTCCCGAGGTGTACTTCTGGCGGACTTCATCGGGCAGCGAAGTCGATTTTGTGGTCTTGCACGAGGGGCGATTGATACCTATCGAAGTCAAATCATCGGCCACACCCCGACCGGCGATGGCCGACGGCGTCAAGGCGTTCCGTTCCGATCTCGGGAAGAAGTCGGGACCTGGCTACCTTGTTCATCTCGGCGCGTTGCGGTTGCCAATGGGTCAAGAAGTCACTGCGCTTCCCTTCTCGATGCTGTAGGCATTCTGGGTTGCCTTTGGCAATCCACGCCCCCGCGCGGGGGGAATACTCAACCGGCACCTCCGCAGCGTCGATCGAGAACGGACCATCCCCACGCGCGTGGGGAATACACCGAATCTGACACACTCGCTGGAGCGAGTGTCGGACCATCCCCACGCGCGTGGGGAATACTCGGTCGCGGTCAATGTCGATACCGACATCGACGGACCATCCCCACGCGCGTGGGGAATACCTATGTCTGCGGAGACGAGCGACCGCCGTGGGAGGACCATCCCCACGCGCGTGGGGAATACGACAACTCGCCGAGCCGGTCCAGCGGCGCGTCCGGACCATCCCCACGCGCGTGGGGAATACGAATTCGGCAACCCGGTAATGTGAGGGAAGTCCGGACCATCCCCACGCGCGTGGGGAATACGGGAACGACAGCCAGCGCACGCTGGCGCTATCAGGACCATCCCCACGCGCGTGGGAAATACTACGCGTTGGGGCAGCGAGTTGTCAACACAGAGGACCATCCCCACGCGCGTGGGGAATACCCGAACCAATCCAAACCGGTGGTGCACGTATATGGACCATCCCCACGCGCGTGGGGAATACGTCACCCTCGTCACGAGAGTTGACAAGTCGCACGGACCATCCCCACGCGCGTGGGGAATACCCGATAAACCCGAAGCGTATGTAATGCATATACGGACCATCCCCACGCGCGTGGGGAATACGCTGTAGATGAATGCCAATGGAACCTGAAACTCGGACCATCCCCACGCGCGTGGGGAATACCCTGACATCTTGTGGCTGCAATCGCTGTGACCACG
>Ga0299906_10000173_pt1 | contig 66127 bp, 45 predicted proteins | sample RVTome_14_FD_200259 | JGI IMG/M metagenome (GOLD analysis project Ga0299906, IMG submission 200259) | Soil microbial communities from uranium-contaminated site in the Upper Colorado River Basin, Wyoming, United States - RVT145D125 (version 2) ...
CCCGCAAGACGATTCACTTCGGGATCCGAGCGTTGAAGGCGGAGGCGGCCGCCCCGAACCAGGCGCTTCCGGCGGATCGAATCCGGCGTGGCGGGGGCGGTCGCAAGCCGATGACCCACACGCAACCGAAGCGCGTGGCGGCGCTGGACGCGCGGGTCGAGCCGACGGTCGCGCGGCGATCCCCAGTCGCCACGGCGTTGGACCTGCAAGCGTACGCGCCGCTTGGGCGAGGCATTGCGGAGGCAAGGGTTCCGCGTGCGTGACCGGAAGGTGGCGGCATGGCTCGAGGAGGCGAACGACAGTCTTCAGTCGAGCCGCTGCCGCCACGCGATCTTCCCGTTTTCGTCCCTCGCCGTCACCCGACTGAACTTCTTGTGGCTGTCCAAGCCAATCTGCGTTACCCTCGGTTTCGGTTCCATGGCTGTCTCCTTTGTAGGTTCAGGCCAACCGCGGACAGGATACCGTCCGCGATGAGACAGCCTCTCATGAAGTTACATACCCTAGCCCCAGCGGAGCATAAGCTTGGCATGGCGATGCGGGGTGTTACGCGAGCAGGAGCATACTTTGACGCCGATCTCCATTTTCCCGGCGCACACGCAAACCATGGTGCCGCAGGCCGGTCATGCTGCTAACCGCGCACCGTATAGGTATACTCGGCGACGCGCGTTCAAAACGCGAAGGAGTCATCCCTTGTCCAGCTTGCTACCGATTGCCGTTTCGTTCTTGGGCGTTGAAGTCTCGGCTGACGCTCCGTTTCAGACGAACGTTTTTGTCGGCGGGCGGGATGGGTATCACACCTATCGCATTCCCGCGGTGCTTGTTTCGCCGAAGGGTGCGTTGCTGGCGTTTTGCGAGGGTCGCAAGACCGGAGGCGGTGATCATGGCGACCTCGATCTGGTGCTCAAGCGCAGCGACGACGGCGGGAAGACCTGGGGGCCGATGACGGTGGTGCATGAAGAGGGAGGCAACGCCAAGATCACCATCGGCAACCCCTGTCCGGTGGTCGATCGCGACACGGGCACGATCTGGCTACCGTTCTGTCGCGACAACGACGACGTGTTCATGACCCACAGCACCGACGACGGTCACACCTGGGCCGCTCCGACCGAGATCACCGCCGACGTGAAGAAGCCGACCTGGAGCTGGTACGCGACCGGGCCGGGGGTGGGCATTCAGTTGCGACGCGGACCGCATGCCGGACGGATGGTGATTCCGTGTGATCACCGCGAACCGATCGACGGTGAGCAGACCATGCTTTCACATGCGTTTTACAGTGACGATCACGGCAAGCGATGGAAGCTGGGGAGTTCGGTCGGCCTGCACACCGACGAGTGTCAGGTGGTCGAGACCGCCGATGGATCGCTGCTGATGAACATGCGCAACGATTGGGTCCGGAGCGGCAAGCAGCCCGATCAGGGGCAGATGCGAACCGTATCTCGCAGCACCGATGGCGGTGCGAGTTGGTCGGCGCTGCGATTCGAGAAGACGCTCGTCGAGCCGGTTTGTCAGGCGAGCTTCTTGCGCTACACGGACGAACATCGTCACGACCGCAACCGCGTCCTTTTTTCCAATCCGCCCGATGCGACCCGGCGCATCAACCTGACGGTCCGTCTCAGTTATGACGAGGGTGAGACCTGGCCGGTGGCGCGACGGCTCTGGGCCGGTCCGTCGGCCTACTCCTGTCTGACCGTGCTACCGGACCTGTCGATCGGTTGTCTTTACGAAGCCGGCAACGAACGTGCTTATGAGACGATCCGATTCGCGCGCTTTTCGCTCGACTGGCTGACCCGGGGTCGTGATCCGGGTCGGCGCCCATGACGCGTGCCCGCCCGTGCCCTACATTTTTTTCCCAGGGGGTGCGAAAGAATCGCTTGCCTCACGTGCCTCGTATCGTAAGGTTGGGGTGAAGCAGATGGCATACGGTTGGGACAGTAGATACAAGATCAGCCTCGAGGTCGTCAATCGCGCGGCACGCATCTATACGTGTCGTGCGATTGCAGAGGTGCAGGGATGGAAAAAAATGGTTCCACAATTCGGCGGCGACGTAGCAGTCACCAGGTCCGAAACCTGACCGGTGTGGGCTTGGTCAAGCGGTTCCTCGCCGAAGAGAACGGTCCTACGGCGGCGGAATATGCAATCCTTCTCGCGTTACTGATCCTCGGTGCGATGGCCACGATCGGCAACATCGGCAGCAGCATGCAGACCATCTACTCGATGATCGCGACTTCGGTCGACGCGGCGTTCGCCAGTTCCAGTTGACGGCGACGATCTCGCGCGGAGCCCCGACGACTCGATTCGTGGGTCACGCGGTTTGCCTCCTCATTTCGGTTGACGATTTTCGGACCGACGGGTCGGGTCCATTCATGCGCCGGGTTTCCGGGGCCTACGTCGGTGTCGGCATGCTGCGTTGGCGCTCAAGGGTGTCCGGCCGGCAGCCGATGTATGCGCGGGGCTTCCGCGCTGTCGGAAGGTCCGCTTGTACGCTTCGTCGGCCGACGGCAACGTCACGACGAGGCGGTGCAACAAGGTCGGAGGGGAAAGAAGCGTCAGTCGCACCCTCACGGGGACCGTGCTTCCACCCTCTCGACCCGGTACGTTGAAGGTTCGCCTGCAAACGGCGGTCTCGATGCGGAGGTGATGCGCACCGACACGAGAGCGCCGATGCTCCGGGCGGGAGGGCTTGCGCTGTGGTCGCAGCCACGATGGATGACATCAAGGCTCAGTGGGAGCAGGTGGTCGCCGCCACCAACGACACTCAACGCCGACTGGCCGCGTGGCAGGAATCGTTGCGCACCGGCCAGGAAAAGCTCCAGACGCAGCAGGAAGCGCTGCAACAGGAACACAGCACCGTCTCGGAAAAACGGGAATCGCTGGACCGCGACTTCGAGCGCCTCGCCGAGGAGATCGAAGCCCACCGTCGCGAATACGAACAGCAGCGGAAACAAATCGAAGCCGAGCAGCGCGAGCAGAACGAACAACTCGAATCCGCGCGGAGCGATCTCGCCACCCGCAGCGAACAACTCCGGCAGGCCGAACAAGAGCAGGCTCGGGAACAGCAGCATCTCAACGAGATGCAGTCGGAACTCGATGCCCGGCGCGTGGAAATCGACGCCTCACTCGAGCAGGTGCGGCAGGAACGCCGGAACGTCACCGACCGTCGCCGCAAACTCCAATACTATCGCGATCAGCTCAAGGAGATGCGGAGCGATCTCGACCACCTCAAAGCCGACATACAGGGCGAGCGCGAGGACATTGCCGGCCATGTCGAGACCATTCAGGCACAGCGGGACGAACTGGCCGAGCGAACCGACCGGCTCGAGACGCGTCAGCGAGATCTCGAGACCACCGAGGCGAAGCTGAATCACAAGAACGAGGATCTGGATGCAACGCAGAAGAGCCTCGAAGCCGAGCGCGCCGCGTTGCGGGCCCTCCAGGAAACGCTCGACGCGCAACAGCGTAGGATTGAGGAACGCGAAAACGCGGTGGCCCAAGCGGACCAACGGATCGTTGCCTCCGAACAGGACCTTACCGAACAGCGCGGCAAGATCCAGGCGATCGAAGATGAGCTGACCCGCGAACAGGCGGCACTCAAAGAGCGTAAAAGCGAACTGGCCGTCGCGCACGAAAACGTTGCGGCGTTGCAAGCGCAGTTGGAGCAGGAACACCGCGACCTGTCGGCACGACGCACCGAGTTGATGAGTCGGCTCGGCGCGATGCCCGATGCCCCGGCGGCCCCGGCCGATACTTCGGCACCCGAAACGCCTCCCGTACCGGAGAAATCGCAAGCGAAGAAGATGCCGGCCGATACGAAACCGAAGAAGCCCGCGCCGGTCGAACCGGAACCGGAGTCGACGGATGCTTTCGAGCTCGACCCGCCCGAGCAGATCGACGCGCAGCAGTTCGACTTCACGGACGAATCGAGCGATTCGGATGCATCGACCGCGGCCAAATCGGGACAGTTCAAGAAGATGCGACGGGACGCCTTTCGCAAAATGTTGGGAAGAAAGAAATGACGTTGCCGGTCGGGTGACCCGCGTGGAGCGACATGATGGCTTTGCACCGCAAATACCGTTGGTTCTATTGGCCGGCCTGGCTCGCCGGCCTCGGCGCGATCCTCGCGCTGTCGAACCCGTGGTGGGTCGCCGCCGCCGTCGCCGTGGTCGGTCTGGTTGTGGGCAAGGTGCTGTTCTCGGGCAGAGCAACGGACCACGCCCGCGCCGCGAAACCCGATGCGCCGGCCAAGGCCGCGAGTCACACCGCGCCCGTCGTCGACGAACGTCCCCCCGCGCCGGATGAACGCACCATTCCCGGGATGCTGCAACAGGGCCGGCATGCGTTCGTCATCCGCAATCGCGACAAATGGATCGATCATCCCGACGGAGAAGAACTGCTCGCGCATGCGATTTCCCAGCTCGAAGCGACGCTGGGTTTCGTGCCGGAGAGCGACGTGCTGATCCGCGGTACGCTCACGGGCACGTCCGAGGCGCATGATCACCATGTTCCCATCGAGCCGTTTCTGATCGGCGCCCATACGGTCACCAATGCGATGTATCAGCATTTCGTCGACGGCGGTGGGTATGAGAACCTCGACCTTTGGCCGGAGGACATCCTGCCGCTGGTGCTCGAGTTCTGCGACCGCAGCGGCGAGCTCGGGCCGCACTACTGGACCGGCGGGCGATTCCCGACGGGGCAGGGCAATCGGCCTGTGGTCGGCATCTGTTGGTATGAAGCCGCCGCCTACGCCCGCTGGATCGGCCAGCGTTTGCCCAACGAAGCCGAGTGGCAGATGGCGGCCAACTGGCGTGTCGCCGGCAGCTCCAAGTCCTATCAACGGGCCTACCCCTGGGGCGAGGCCATGGATCACGAGCGCTGCAACATCTGGGTCTCCGGCCGGGGCGAACCGGTCGACGTCGACGAATATCCCGACGGCGGCGCGCCCAACGACGTTCGGCAACTGATCGGCAACGTGTGGGAATGGACCGACTCGGACTTCGAGATCCGCGACCAGAAGGGTGAGCAGATCCTCACTGATTTTCCGACCAAGACCATTCGCGGCGGCGCGTTCGACACGTTCTTCGAGTCGCAGGCGTCGTCGGAGTTCAGGACCGGGCAGAATCCGCTGGCCCGCAAACACAACATCGGCTTCCGCTGTGCCTTGTCGGCCGATGCGATTCCCATGCTGGTGTCGGCGTAAGGAGGTCCCATGAGCGTTGCCACTGAACCCGTGATCACCGAGCAGACCTGCCTGATCTGCGGACTCGAGAACGAGCCGGAGTCGATGGTCTGCGCCGAATGCTTCGCGCCCATGGAGCTCGCGGTCCAGGCCATCCGGCAACAAGCCGTGCCGAACATCATCTCGGTCTTCGGCGACAGCAACGTCGGCAAGACGGTCTACCTCGGCATGCTGCTCGATATTCTGTCCAAGCATCCCGAAGACCTGACCGCCGTCGCCAAGGGCGTGTATTCGATCGATCTCCAGGCGTCGCTGGTCATGCACCTGGCCATGCGGAAGTTTCCGCCCAAGACGCCGAGCGAGCCGGATCATTGGGAATGGGTGTACTACCAGATTACCCAGGAACGCGCCAAAGGGCGCGGCCGCAAGCAACCTGAAAAACAATGCGACCTGATCATGCCCGACCTCGCCGGCGAAGCCCTGGCCGCCGAATTGGCCGAGCCGCGCTCGTTCCAGGTCATTGTCAGCCTGCTCGGTATCAGTGCCGGTATCATGGTGCTGGTCGATACGCTCCAGGCCCGCAGCGGGAATGCGTATCAGGACTTCTTCGCCCTCAAGCTGCTCAGCTACCTGGACGACATCGTCGGCGGCACCCGCAAGCAGAAGATTCGCAAGCCCATCGCCATCGTGTTGTCTAAAGCGGACCAGTGCGAGGAGGCGTTCGACGATCCGGAGCGTTTCGCCAAGACCAACCTCAATCGATTATGGAACTTCTGCTACACCCGGCTCGAGAACTTTCAGTTCTTCGCCACCGGGGTCGTCGGGGCTCAGGGCTATATCCTCGATGAAGATGAGAACCGGGTCGCGATCCCGCTTTATGTCGAACCGCGCAACGTGCTCGAACCGTTTCGCTGGGTGTTCAGTCGAGTATCGTAAATCATGCAACCGGTCCGGATCGACCAAGCCGTTTTTACCTCCGCCTCGAACACCCGGGGCGAGGGGTATCGTATCGTCGCCGCGTCCGCGGGGATTACCCCCGACGAACGACGCGCGATCCAGACCTGCGCGCCGTCCCACGGCGGGTTGAGCTCGGACGAACCCGATTCGGTGTCGGTCGGATTCCTGCCGTTGCCCAGTGGTCGGCTGTGCGTGATGCACTCGATCAACGCGGGTATGGAGCAAACCGGTCGCGGCGGCCGACGCGTCTATACGCACTTGCTGGTCTTTGACGATGGTGATTTCGCCGCGTTCGCGTACAACCCGTTTCACGTGCTGCGTCTCGCCGACCAGGTGGGCGCGCTGACGCCGAACCCCAAAGCCACCGGCACGCTCGAACCGCTGGATCTGACGCCCGAGCCCGACGCCTGTGCCGCGACGAAGGTGGCCGCCGGCATAGAGAACGTCGACCCCGCGCGCATGCGTGACTGCGTCGAACGACTCCTGGCCGGCCGGAAGCTCGTGCTCAGCGCACCGAACAACGCATGCGAACTCGCCGAAGCGCTCTGGCTCGGTCTGCCCGCCCCGCAACGAGCCTCCATCTCGTTCGCGACCGGACTCAAGTTCTCGCTCAGTCGCGGCCTTACGCTGAACTTCATCGATCCTGACAACGCTCCGAACCCGCGGTTCCTGCGCGGCCCGGGCATTGAACGCATCGATCTGGCCGAGCCGGTGGCCAAGCCGGCCCCCGACGATCGCACCTGGGGCGCGATGGTCGAATTGCTCTGGAAATACCACGCCCTCGACGATTTGATCACCATCAGCTCGAGTCGCCAGCTCGCGTCGGCTGCGGATACCCTCGACCGCACGATCGACCTGACGCTCGACGCCCATGCGGTGCTCCGCGCCGACTTGCAAACCGTCATCACCCTGTGCACGAAGCACGCCGGCACCGCGCCCTATTCGCAGATCGAGGGTGAGGTGCTCGAGTGGTTCTGGATTCGCGTCGGGAAACGACTCGTCGAGATCTGGCCCACCCCGCAGGATGACGCCGCGCGGACCGACTGGCACGTGCTGTCCGAGTTGCCGCATCGCAATCCGCTCGTGCCGGGTCTGATCGCCGATTCCTTGAAGACGCTGCTGAACCGCCTCGCCGAGCACGACGCCTTCGACGCCGTCGCCAGCGCTCTGGTCCTCGCCCAGGAACCGAGAAACCCCTGGGACGACGTGCTCAAACAATGCGAGCCGAATTTGCTCAAACGTCTCGTCGTCTGGGCCACCAAACCGGACCCCGACGCCGACATCGCCCACCGGATCAGCCGATGCCTGAAACTCGCCGAAGAATGGCAAAGCGCCCGCGGCGCCAGCGCTCACGCCGTATCCGCGGTAACCACGCTCCGCAGTCGCCTCAACCTCTCCGACGTGCAGGCGTAACCGCCGGACCGACCAACGCGATGCTGAGGCATTTAGCCGCCGAGCTTGCTCGGCGTTTCCGCATCCATCGAGAAAACGCGCCGAGCAAGCTCGGCGGCTAAATAATCGGATTTGCTAAACGCAGAGGAAATAAAGTGGTCGCCGCGAATCAGACAGGCGCTTGCATCGACCAGAGCAGCACCATGAAACAGAGCAGCGCCACGCCCACCGCGGCGGCGGCGGCGCCGGCGGCGGCGCCCACCGGGCGGGTCGTGCGCGATGCGATGGTGACCGTCCAGTCGTTGCTTGAACTCGCCACCGTTCCCGCCGCCATCAACAGAATCGCGAAGACGGAGGCGTAAAGCGAGGACAACAGCGCGCCGGCCATGCCCGGTCCGAGGGTGCTCGGGTCGTTCAGGTTCTCGAGCATGACCACCAGGCCGAACAGCGTGCCGACCGCTCCGGTGCCGATCGCGTAGGCGGCCAGCATCCGGAATACGCCCGCGGCCAGGCGACGTTCCCCGCAGCTTCGTTGTCCGTTGGGTTGCACTAGACATCGCATCGTGGTCGTCAACTGGGCCGGCGTGAAGCTGATCAGGCCCAGGGCGAAGGTGCCCGCGGTGACGATCAGCAACGAAGTCGGGTCGACGAAGCCCCCGGTCGTGCCCATGTCCGGAGCCGCGACGTACAGGATCGCGAGAAAAATGCCCAGGGCGATGGCGCGCGGGATCCATGCGCCGCCGGCGGTCGGTTTGAGGTCGAGGGTTTCGATGGCGTTCGGATCGACGGCCATGGCAGGCTAGATCGGTCCGATTGCGCCAAAGCTTGAGTACGGTTGTGTATATCGGACGTCGAGGCGCACGACCGGGCGTGAGAACCCGCTCGCTTGCGCTCGCGGCTCGGATCTACCTACTAATGTTCTCGCGTACCTTGGCGAACGATTGTTTCGCGTTGGCCATCATCAGGGCCGAGTCGCTCGACAGCGAGACGAGATTGAAACCCTCGCTGAGCCGCTGGACGCAGTGGTCGGCGTGGACCGAGGTCGTCGACGCGGGGAAGCCGGCGGCGTGGATCTTGGCGACCAGTTCCGCCACGGTGGCTTCCAGCTTCTCGCTGCGTGCTTGGGCGGGCACCGGCTCGCCCATCGACAGGGCGAGGTCCGTCGCGCCGATGAAGCAGACGTCGAAGCCTTCGAGCTTCAGAATCTCGTCCACGTGCGGCAGGACGTCGACCTGTTCGAATTGCAGCACGATGACGATCTGGTCGTTCGACTCGGCGATGTAGGAGAGCCCGTTGAGCACCGCCGCGCGTCCGCCGCCGAACGGCCTGCGTCCCAGCGGCGGGAACCGGCTGTCGCGGATGGCGGCCTTGGCCTCGTCGACCGAGTTGATCAGCGGAATGATCAGCCCCATCGCCCCGGCGTCGAGCGTGCGCTTGATCCACACCGGGTCGTTGGCGGGCAGTCGCGCGACCGGTACCGAACCGCCCGCGGTGATGGCCTGGAAGCATCGCATCGCCTGGGGCACGTCGGCCGGCCAGTGCTCCATGTCGACCACCACGTAGTCAAATCCGACCGAGGCGATCATCTCGGCGGCGAACGGGTCGGCCAGGGTCAGCCATCCCCCCACCAACTTGGCGTCGGTCGACAACTTCTTGCGTAACGGGTTTTCTTTCATCAGCTCCTCGCGAAGGTTTTTCCGGTCAATCGTTCGTAGGCTTCGATGTACTTCTCGCTCGTCCTCGTCACCACCTCGGCGGGCAGCTCCGGGCCGGGATATTGCTTGTTCCAGTCGAGCGTTTCGAGGTAGTCGCGAACGTACTGTTTGTCGAACGCGGTCTGGTCCCGGCCGGGTTCGTAGTCGTCAGCCGGCCAGTAGCGCGACGAGTCCGGCGTGAAGATCTCGTCGATCAGCAACAGCTCGCCGTCCCGCATGCCCCACTCGAACTTGGTGTCGGCCAGGATGAACCCGCACGATTCGGCATACTCGATGGCGGCGAGGTAGAGGCTGATGCTGCGGTCTTTGAGTTGCTGCATCACGTCCCGGCCGACGATCTCAGCCGCTCGCTCGAACGAGATGTTCTCGTCGTGGCCGGTGGTCGCCTTGGTGGCGGGGGTGAAGATCGGCTCGGGGAATTTGTCCGCCTGCCGCAGCCCGCTCGGCAGCTTCACCCCGCACACGCTGCCCGTGCGCTGGTAGTCCTTCCAGCCCGAGCCGGCGAGGTAGCCGCGAACCACGCACTCGATCGGCACGACCTCGCAGGTGCGACACACCATGGCCCGGTCACGCAACTGCTCGCGGTAGTCGGCGAACCCATCGGGCACCCGATCGCCCACGATGTAGTCGAGATGATGGTCGACGGTTCCGGTGAACTTCTCGAACCAGAACCCCGAGATCGTCGTCAGCACCCGCCCCTTGTGCGGGATGCCGCCAGGCAACACCACGTCGAAGGCGCTGATCCGGTCGGTCGAGACGATCATGAGCCGGTCGTCCAGCGCGTAGATGTCGCGCACCTTGCCCTTGCGATCCGGCGGACGGCCCAAGTCCGTCTCGCGAAGAATGCTCGTCGTCGACGCTGATGAACTCACGGCTGCCTCCCGCATACTCGTCCGCAAGTATCCCCCATACAACGGGCCGCATTTTAGCGGCTTCGCCGATCTTCACAACCACCCGCCGAACCACGCACATCAGTGCCGCGAGCGCGAGCGAGCGGGTTCAGAACCCCCGCGCTGGCGCTTGGGGCTCGGATATCGTAAACTATGCCATGGTTGGAAGACTACACGAGCACATGAGAGGCATGATCCACCATGACAAAGGCAGCGCTATGGATATTGTTGTACGGTGTCTCGCCGATTGGGTCGGCGCCGCCCGACGCTTACCGCATTTCGGCCGCCAAGGGGCCGTTCTTCCTGTGCGACAAGCGCGTGGTCGAGGATCACTGGCTCATCGAACGGTTCGTCGTGCCGCCGGTGCGCCATCCGAAGAACCCGCTGATCGTGCGCGAGCATCCTTGGGAGGGCACCGGACCTCACATGGGCGGCTCGGTGCTCCGCGATCCCGAGACCGGCCGGTTCATGATGTGGTACTCGGTGTGGAACCGGCACGCCTACTACAACAAGCTGCCGTTCTCCTACAACGTCTGCTATGCCGAGTCCGACGACGGGATCACCTGGACCAAACCGTCGCTCGGGCTGTTCGACCACGAGGGGAGTACCGCCAACAATTGCATCCGTCTCGGTACCGACAAGACGCAGAACGTCGACGTGAGCTTCAATCCGTTGCCCGGCGTCCTGCCCGGTAAGTTCCTCTCGATCCACAATCAAAAGGGCGGCGTGTTCGTCTCGACCTCCGAGGACGGCCGGAGTTTTACCCGACTGATCGCGTCGCCGGCGATCTCGTACCACAGCGACACGCACAACAATCTCGTCTACGACGAGGTGCGCAACCGGTGGCTGCTGTTCTGCCGGCCGCGGGCGTGGGCGGGCTATCACCGCCGCCGCGTCGCCCTGCAAACCTCGAGCGACCTCGAGCACTGGACGCATGAGCGAACCATCCTCGTGCCTACCGAGACGGAGGTGCCCGAGTTCTACGGCATGACCGTGTTCCGCCGCGGCGATCTGTTCTTCGGCGTGCTCAAGATCTACGAGCGCCACAGCGGTCTGATGCACGCCGAGCTGGCCTGGAGCGGGGACGGCGAACATTGGGACCAGATCGCGACGCATCCGCCCTTCGTCTCGTGCGGACCGGCCGGTGCGTGGGACGCGGGCATGGTCGGGTTGGCCGAGAGCCCGGTCGTCGTCGGTGATCAAATGCGGTTCTACTACGGCGGCTTTCGGCTCGGCCACAACACCAAGAAAGAGAACATCGGGTCGATCGGCCTGCTCACCACCGAGCGTGACCGGCTGATCGGCATGCGTCCCGGCACCGACGAGCCGGGATTCATCATCACCCGACCGTTCGAGGTTCGCGGTCGGCGACTCGTCGTCAATGCGAAAATACGCGGCAAGCTGACCGCCGAAATCCGTACCGACGGCAACAAGGTCGTCAAGGGCTGGTCGTTCGACGACGCCGACCCGGTCACCCGAACCGGCTACGCGCGGGAGCTGACCTGGCAGGGTAAATCGCTCAGCGAGGTCCCCGAGCCGGAGGTCCGCGTGAAGTTCCGGCTCGAGAACGCCGAATTCTTCACGTTCGACCTGGTCGGCGCGGGGTCGTCGTGACGCATCCTCGAATTGGTGTATAAGGTTCCGGCCGATTCCGCGACCCACCGACGGGGGGCCTCACCCTGCTCACCCCGCAGCCAGTCCGGTCCTGGGCATGACCGGCTAGTGTAGTTTCTCACGCAGATGGTATTTTATCCGAGCCGCGAGCGCAAGCGAGCGGGTTCTATGCCCCGCGCTGGCAATTGGAGTTCGCATTCCTGGAAACCACGCTATTCTTGAGACATTACACTAGGGACTGATGTTGCGGACACGGCTCGTGACAGCACACACCCTGTATCGATGTGCGTTACGAAACGATCCGGATTTCGGACGTGAGGGTTCGGTGGACCGGGCATTTGTCGGCGATCTCCCGGAGCCGGGCTTGCTGCTCGTCGCTGAGGTCGCCTTCGAGTTCGAGTTGTTTGGTGATTTGCAGGATGTAGCCTGTCGTCGTTTCGCAGGCTTCGCAGTCGGCGGCGTGGAGGCGTTCGTGCTGGAGCTTGACCACCACGCCGGTCAGCGGCCAGCCCTTGCGGTCGGCGTACATGCGCAGGGTCATGGCGGTGCAGGTGCCGAGCGCCGTGAGCAGGAAGTCGTAGGGCGTCGGGCCGGTGTCGGTGCCGCCGACGTCGATCGGCTCGTCGGCGTGCAGCACGTGGCCGCCGACTTGAACTCGTGTCGCCAGGCCGCTCGCGCCGAGGCTCACGACCACCGGATGTTCTTGATTCGTCGACATCTTGTCATGCTCCCGATTCGTGACGCCGCGTCACGGGAACAAGTGTACAGGCTCGGCGTCGGCACGTCGCATAAACCCATCCGCCGCCTCACGCAGGGTTGGCACGAACGTGCTTGTTGAGTACATTGCGGGCCGGAACGTAGGAGGTCAGCCGATGCATCGACAACGACACACCGTAGTGCGAGCACTCTTGTTGCTTTCTTGGGTCGGATTTCAAGTGGGCTGTTCGACGGTCGAGGGGACGGGCCGGCGTCGGGTGATGCTCGTGACCCAGGGGCAGGAGCGAACGCTCGGCGTGCAGGCTTACGGCGAAATCCTGGCCCAGGAGAAGCGCAGCGACGACAAGAGAATGACCGAGATCATCGAGCGCGTCGGCCGGAACATCGCCAAGGTCGCGAACCGGCCGGACTTCGAATGGGAGTTCGCGCTGCTCGAATCGGATCAGGTCAACGCGTTCTGCTTGCCGGGCGGCAAGATCGCCGTCTACACCGGCATCCTCCCGATCATGAAGAATGAAGCCGGCTTGGCGGCGGTGATGGGGCACGAGGTCGCCCATGCCACGCTCCGGCACGGGGGTGAACGACTCAGTCAGCAAATGTCGGCCAAGGTGATCGAAGAACTGCTGGCTCGAGGATTGGGCGACAGTTCACCGGAGATGCGCGACGCGGCGATGAAAGCTTACGGCACCGGGGTCAACGTCGGCGTGTTGTTGCCGTACAGCCGCGCCCATGAGCTCGAGGCGGACCAGATCGGATTGATCTATGCGGCCGGCGCGGGCTATGACCCGCGCGAGGCCGTCGCCTTGTGGCAACGCATGCAGGCGCAAGGGGGAAGCCGACCTCCGGAATTCCTCTCCACGCATCCGCAGGAAGCACACCGTATCGACGAGCTCGAGAGCCAAATGTCCGATGCCCTCGAGGCGTATGAAAAAGCGGAAACCCGCCACGGCCGCGGCGAAAGCTGGTAAACCATCTGCAACGCGCAAGGTAAGTGATCGCACTCCGCGTGACCGTTTTGTCGGGCCACGGAACGATCCGCATCAAACGTGAACCGCGACGTTACGTCAGGCGAATCCGTCGACGTTGTGCGATGACGAGGAGGAACATCACGCCGGTCGCCAGCAGCGCGAGTGTGATCGGCTCGGGAATCACGGTCGGGTCGGGAAAGAACTGCCCGCGAATCTCGCCCGACTGGAAATCGTTCGTGTGCAAGTTGAGATACGTATTCCCGGCGAGCAGCCGATCCAGGCTCGTCGCCCCCAGCTCCAACTGGCTGGGGATGTTCGGGTCGAACTGCAACGGGCTGGTGAGGTGGAGCGAGAGCGTGCCGCTGACGTCGCTGAAGTCGGCGGCAAACGCGATGTTGAGCAAGATGTCGCCGTTCTCGCCCGGCGCGCCGTCGTGCAGGTGGAGCGTACCGATGCCGCCGCCCGCGTTAAGGTCCAGCAAATCGACGAGGGCGATGCCTTGCACGGCCAAGTCGAAGACCACGATTTCGTTGGTCGTTGGATCGAACGACGCGAGGGCCACGCCGCTGGCATCACTGCTCAAGGCGGGGTCGCCGTTGGGCCCGAACGGTCCGACTTCCGACTCCGGCCGAAGGTCGCTGCCGAACAAGATCGGAGCCCCCTGAACGATCGGAACAATGCCTTGAGCGCACAACACCGCCGTCACCGACCAAACCAATAATTTGGACATGATTAAACCTCTCTCTCCTGGATGAACGCTGAAGGACGGTTACGCCGTCTCTCAGCTACTGCTCTCCCACACGGATACTACCCGCGAGGCTGGGATCATGCAAGTACCCGGTGCCGGTGTGCGGGAGTTTTTTTGTCAACCGTACCAGGCATGGGCTATATGGCCCAATCGACTTAGCTATTTGACCCACTGTCCGTTTCGCGATGATGATCGACGTACACTGGTCAATCCGTCCAGGACAGCCGGCTCTTGAGCAGCGCTTGAACCCTGGGCGTGAGTCGCGCCCGGTTGAACCGGTCGCCGACCTTGCGCACCGCGTCGGCTCGCGTTGGATAAGGGTGGATCACCCCGGCGATGCCTTTCCGTCCGACCCGGCGGGTCATGGCCGGCGTGATTTCTGAAATCAGATCACCCGCGTTCGACGCCACCACCGTGGCGCCGACGATGCGATCCGTGCCGCGTCGTTCGGATGCAAAGATGGGTATTTATACGTCACAGGCCGCCGGACCGTCGGCCACGAACCTTGATGTCGTCGAAAAACGCTTGTAAAGCCGCGTCGTCACGCAAGTAGACGGGTTCGCCCCGCGCAACCTTGGCCTTCATGTAGGGTGCAATGTCCAGTGGGTACGGCACGGCATGTCACTTCCTCGATCGGCCACACCGTCACATCATACCGCGCCACGTATCGAACGGTGAATCGCCATACGAAATTCTGTACGGTGGGATGTGCACCGGGATTATGACGCACGGAGGTTTCATCATGGAATGAATAAGGCGCCTACACCGGCACGACCTAGCCACCCAATGGATCACGCCCCACTTTCGGGTGGTCGGTTACGAGCCATCGGCGGGCAGGTTTGCGATCCAGTCGCGGATCAGCTTGACCGCGTCGGTGTCGACGACTCCCGAGCCGACGTGGGGCATCCGGCCCGGGCCGAGCTTGGCCATGCGGTGGAGGATCACCGAGCGATCCGGGTCGCCGGGGGCCAGGATCCGGGCGTCCTCGATGCCGAATGAGCCGTGGATGGGTTTCCGGTTGATCGCGCTGGTTTCGGCCAGGGGCACGTTGCTGAGCAGGTGAAAATCGGCATTGCCGCCGCCCCACTTGCGGTGGCAGTGCGAGCAGTTGGCGTCGAGATAGGCGCGGGCGCGGGCGTCGCGGGTCTCGGTCGGATCGGCGTAGCGGGCCATTTTCGGCAACCGTTCCGGCGGAGCGGGTAGCGGCTCGGTGAACATGCCGAGTTGCTCGAGGGCGGTCAGTTGATTGGCGACCTTGTCGCCGTAGTCGTGGTCCCGGTTCATCTGCATGGTGTTCACGCCGAGCACGAACTTGGCGGGCATGGTGTGACAGAGCGTGCACTCGGCCCGGCTGGGAAAGTGCCAGGTCTGCTTGCGCGTGCCGCCCGGCGCGTCGGCGTCGGTCATGGTGTAGGTGCGTTCCAGGCTGTCGGTGCCTTCCAGGAGCATCGCGTCGGTCTGTTCGTCGTTCCAGATGTAGGTGTAGCCCCGCCAGTATTGGTCGCCGAAGATTTCGTAACCGGTCAACCGTTCGTGGTGCAGGATGCGCGTTTCGAGTCGGCGCAGGCTGTCGGGGTTGCCGCGCTCGGTCTCGAGCATGAACGTCTTGACGAGCACGGTCCCGTGCGGAAACCGCCACCCGTGCGGGACGCCCGGCGAGGGCTGGGGATACTCGATGGCGTCGAACTCGATCTGGCCGTCGCCGGGGATCGCCAGGAAGCGCTCCTTGCTCGCACCGTCGGACCAGAGCGCGGCGTTGACGTCGTAGGGAATCACGCCCGGCGCCGGTGTCATATCGACGACCGAGGTGAACAAGCCGGTCTCGCTCAGCTTGCGCGGGAAGCGCGACACCGTCGCGGAGGCCGGTGAGCGCACCAGTTCATGAATCCGGCCGGTGACGTGATCGAGCATGTACACCTCGCCGACGTGATCCTGCCCGAAGCAGACGATCCGCAGCGCGGTGTCCACGAGTTGCTTGTGCTCGGTGACTTTCTGGCCATCGTAGCGCAGCGACCACACCTGGCCGGTGTCATAGTCGCCGTAGATGTACGCTCCGGCCAGTTCCTTCAGCCGTTTGCCGTGGTAAACGAAGCCGCCGGTGACCGATCGGAACACGGCATGGCTGTGCTCGACGATCGGGGGTAGGATCGGCGACGGGCCCGTTTTGCGGTCGGGTCGAAAGGGATGGCTGCCCTCGTTGACGCTCCAGCCGTAGTTGCCGCCGCGCCGGATGCGGTAGACCATTTCCCAGAGGTCCTGGCCCACCTCGCCGCCCCACAGATCGCCGGTCGCGCGATCGAAGTTGAACTGCCAGAGCTGTCGCAGCCCGTAGGCCCAAATCTCCGGCCGGGCGCCGGCGCGACCTACGAACGGATTGTCCTTGGGAATGCCGTACGCCATGCCGGGGTCGGGGTGGTCCACGTCGATGCGTAACAACGACGCGAGCAGATCGCTGATATCCTGGCCGGTATCGAATTCGTCGCCGAACCCGCTGCCGTCACCGGCGGCAAGGTAGAGGTAACCGTCCGGTCCGAATTGGATGCAGCCGCCGTTGTGCCCGCCCGACGGCCATTCGATCAGAATCTTCTCGGTGCTCGGGTCGGCGCGAAACGGTTTGTCGGGGAGTACCTGGAAGCGTGAGAGCCTCGTGCCGTTGGGCAACTCGGCGACCGGGTCGATCACGTAGGTCAGATAGAAGTAGCCGTTCGTGGTGAACGCGGGATGAAAGGCGAGCCCGATGCCGCCGCCGCCTACGACATTGCGATCCATGTCCAGCAGCAGGTCGGCCCGGTCCGTGTCGGGGTCGGCCCGAAAAGTGAAGATTTTACCGTTGCGCTGCACGACGGCCATCCTGTCGGTGCCCGTCACCTCGGTGAGGATCGCCGGTTCGTCGAATTTCAAGTGCTCGAAGGCGACGGCGGTGCGAAAGGGCGTGGGCGGATCGGGCGAGCCCTGGATCTTCGAGCCGTTCCACGAAACCTTTTTCTTTGTGCCGGCGGGAAACTGCACGTGATAGCCGTTGACCTTCAGGGGGATGCGGTAGAGGCTCAGGTCGATGGTGACGTAGAGCACGTTGCGCTCGTCACCCAGGCCGAACACGACGTTGCTGGGGATGCCGACCGGCGGATGGTCCGGATCACCGCCGCGCTGTTCGGGCGGACCGGTGGGGATGAACGCCACTTCCTTGCCCTGCGGGTTGATGACCATCACGCCCGGACGTTTCAAGTCGCGCACCGTGAGATAGATGTGGCCGTGCTCGTCGACGGTCATGCCGTCGCAGCCGGGACCGGCTCCGAAATCGACCAGGGTTCTGCGCGGCCCGTTCACCAGGCCGTCCCGGCCGAGAGGAAACGCGTAAATCGTCATGGGCCCGGGTTTGGGCGGCGGCTGGGTCGGGTCGATGCGGTCGGTGCCGTTGTCGTGGTCGGCGACGTAGAGCGTTTTGCGGTCGGGACTGATGATGATGCCGTTGGGCTTGGCGACGTCGTGCGTAACTTCGACCACCGTGCTGTTCAGGTTGATGCGATAGACGGCCCGGTGTTCCAACTCGCGGGGCTCGGGACCGAGATAACGCGGATCGGTAAAGTAAATACGACCGGCTCGATCCAGGCAGAGATCGTTCGGCGCGTTAAAGCGCTTACCTTGAAAGCGATCAACCACCGTGGTGCACCGGCCGGTCTTGACGTCCCAGCGCGAGACGCGCTGCCCGCCGTAGTCGGACCCTTCGCACGCCAGCAACCGGCCCTGGGCGTCGAACATGAGTCCGTTCGCCTTGCCGCTGGCATCGGTGAAGACGGTGGTTTTCTTCGTCTTGGGGTCGAAGCGCAGGATCATGCCCTTGTCGGTGCCGAGCGGGATGTCGGTGAAGTAGATGCTCCCGTCGGGCGCGACGGCCGGCCCTTCGGTCAGACCGCCGTTGATCGGCGCGGATCGGGTGAACAACAGCTCCAGCTTCGCGTCCGGGGACACGATGGCCTCGCCGGTCGGTTTGGGTAACTCGTCGGCCGACGCGGACGCGGTGAGCAGCAGACTCACCACGCAACAGAACGAAATGCGCATCATCGACTCCTTGTGCGGGACTCTTTTTAAGTGAACAGCCGTTCGATTATTTTACCGCCCTGGTTCGTGAGGCGGAAATCGAGACCCTTGAATCGATACGTCAATCGATCCTGATCGAGACCCAGCAGGTGCAACAGCGAGGCGTGGAAGTCGTTGACGTGCACCGGCGTGTCGACCGGTTTCCATCCGAACTCGTCGGTCCGGCCGATGACCTGCCCGCCCTTGACGCCGCCGCCGGCCATCCAGGTGCTGAACGCGAAGCGATGGTGATCGCGACCGGCGCCCGGGCCGGGATCGCTGTTCTGGGTCACCGGGGTGCGGCCGAACTCGGTGCCCCAGACGACCAGCGTGTCGTCGAGCAGACCTCGCTGCTTCAGGTCCTGAATCAGAGCGCCGATGGGCTGATCGACGATGCCGCATGATTGCCGCAACCCCTGCTCGAGCCCGCCGTGGTGGTCCCAGCGTCGGTGCATGATGCTGACGAAGCGCACCCCGCGCTCCACGAGTCGGCGAGCGAGCAGGCAGTTGGTCGCGAAGCCGGCGTTCTCGGCGCCGTTGCGATCCGTACCGTAGGCATCGAGCGTCGCGGTGCTTTCGCCGGACAAGTCGATCAGGTCCGGCGCGGCCGACTGTATGCGAAACGCCAATTCGTATGACGCGATCCGGCCGAGGATCTCGGGATCGCGCATGTGGGCGTAGCGGTGCCGATTGAGTTCTTGAAGCGCGTCGAGCTCGGCCCGTTGCACGGTGTCGGTCACGCCGGGCGGATTGGCGAGGTTGAGCACCGGTTCGCCGCGACCGCGGAAGAGCACGCCGGCGTTCGGCGCGGGTAGAAATGCGTTGCCCCAGGCGATCGAGCGGCACACCGGTCCCCGCCCGGTCAGCAGCACGACGTACGCGGGGAGGTTCTCGGATTCGGTGCCGAGTCCGTAGGTGACCCAGGCGCCGGTGCTGGGACGTCCCGGAGTGTCGACTCCGGTAGAAAACAGAATCTCGGCCGGGGCGTGATCGAACGCGTCGGTGTGCATCGAGCGGATCAGGGCGATCTCGTCGGCCGCCGCGCCGATGTGCGGCAACAGCTCCGACATCTCCATGCCGCACTTGCCGTACCGCCGGTAGCCGAACCGGCTGCCCATCACCTTGGCCTGATCGGGTTTGAGGAAGCCGAAGCGCTCGTTCTTGGTGAACGACTCGGGAAGTAGCTTGCCCGTGTGTTCGTGCAGCGCGGGCTTGGGGTCGAACAACTCGACCTGACTGGTGCCGCCGGCCAGGAAGATGAAGATGCAACGCTTGGCTCGCGGCGTAAAGTGCGGCGACTTGGACGCACCCGATGCGGTTTCCGTATCGAGCAGCGACGTCAGCGCCGCGGCGCCAATACCACTGGCGGCGCTGGTCAGAAACGCGCGACGGGTGCGCTGCACGAACGCGTCATCAAGTTGTCCGCGGTCAGGGTTCATGGCGTCATTCGCGGGTGATGAACTCGTCGAGGTTCAAGAGGGTTCGCGCCACACCGACCCAGGCGGCGACCTCCGCAACGTCAAGGTCCTTCACGGAGCCGGCGAACCGGGCGGCTTGCTCCGGGTGTTGTCGATAGAACGCTCGGTGTTGATCGAGCAACCGTACGATCGCGGCGGTTTCCGTCGCATCCGGAAGCCGACCGAGCGCCAGCTTGAATGCATGCACGGCGCGCGCGGCCGGGGCTTCGTCGAGGATGCGGCGACCCATCGCCTGGGCGCATTCGGTGAAGGCCGGTTCGTTCAAGAGGGTCAAGGCCTGGAGCGGTGTGTTGGACGCGTCGCGGCGGGCGCAACTCACGTTCGGGTCGGCGACGTCGAAAGTCTTGAGCGCGGGATAGATGAAGGTTCGTTGCACGTTGACGTACAGGCCGCGCCGGTAACGCTGCGCGCCCGCGCTGGCTTCCATGAAGCGTTCGTTCTTGAGCGCTTCCATGGCGGCGAGTCCGGCCGGCAACGGCGGCTGCGTGCTCGGGCCGCCGAGCTCGGGGTTGAGCAATCCCGCGGCGGCGAGGGCCAGGTCGCGCACCAACTCGGCTTCGACGAGATAGCGATTCTGTCTGCCGAGCAAGCGGTTTTCGGGATCGCGCTCGACCAGCTCCGGGCGAATTCGCGAGGCTTGTCGGTAGGTCGCCGACGTGACGATCCGTTCGATCAGCGCCTTGCGGCTCCAGCCTTGCGCCAGGAATTCCTCCGCCAGCCAGTCGAGCAGTGCCGGGTGCGAGGGCGACTCGCCTTTGAGGCCGAAATCCTCCGGGGTACGCACCAGGCCATAGCCGAAGAGATGCTGCCAGATCCGATTGACGGCGACGCGTCGGGTCAGCGGGTTGACCGGATCGACGATCCAGCGGGCCAGTTCCAGTCGCGTGGGCGGCGCATCGGCGGCTTGCATCGCAGGCAGAAACGCCGGGGTCCGCGGCTGCACTTCGGGGCCGGGGCTGAGGAAATCGCCGCGGAGCTGAATGTGCGCGGTGCGCACCGTGTCACTCTCGGCCAGCGTCAGCGCCTTGGTGCTCGGTGGTGGAGGCACGTTGTTGGGATCGGCGAAGCCGGCGTCGCGTTGCAGCTCGGCCAGGCGCGGGTCGATCGATCGATAATACGAGGCCAACTCGGTGCGCTGTTCATCGTGACGCAGATCTCGTGGGATCATGACAATGGCCGCGACGGGTTCGGGCAGCGACGCGCGCGGCGCGTTTTGCTCCCAGGCAATCTGTTTGTTCGGGAGGATGTTTTTTTCGTAGTGATCGAGTGCCGCCTGGAGCCGGGCCTTCTTGTCATCGAACGCCTGCTTGGTGCGTTCGTACATCCGCACCGCATAGTCGGGCGGGGCCGGAGCGGGAATGTCGACCTCGTCGGCGGTGTTGAAGAACGCGTACATCGTGTAGTAGTCGCGCTGGGCGATCGGGTCGTACTTGTGGTCGTGGCACGCGGCACACCCGAGCGTCAGCCCCAGCCAGGTCGTGCCGACGGTGTTGACACGATCCTTGACCGTCTTGACGCGATATTCTTCGGTGTCGGCGCCACCGGCGTTATTGGATAGGGTCATGCGGTGAAATCCGGTGGCGAGCTTCTGTTCGTAGGTCGCGTCGGGCAACAGGTCGCCGGCCACCTGCTGGATGGTGAAGGCGTCGAACGGCAGATCGCGGTTCATCGCGTCGACGACCCAGTCGCGGTATCGCCAGGCGTCGGGGCGATGTTTGTCGTCCTCGTAGCCGTCGCTGTCGGCATAGCGGGCGAGGTCGAGCCAATGACGCGCCCAGCGCTCGCCGAAATAGGCGGAGGACAGCATTCGCTTCACCACGCGTTCGTACGCGTCGGGACGTGTGTCGTCGAGGAACGCATCGTGCTCGGCCGGTGTGGGGGGTAAGCCGATCAGATCGAGTGACAGACGGCGTAGCAGCGTCGGGCGGTCCGCCGCCGGCGCGGGATCGATGTTCGCTTTTTCGAGTCGGGCGAGAACGAACGCGTCGATCGGGTTGCGAACCCAATTGCGCTCGCGTACCTGCGGTACGGCGGGGCGACGGATCGGCCGGTAGGACCAGTGCGCTTGCGCGTTAAATGTTTCGCCGAGCGCGGTTTCAACGCTCGACAGCAGACAGAGCAGACCTCCGACGATCGACAGGCGCAGCAAACCGTCGCGTAAAGGGTTCATGGTGGTTCCTCGGTCCCGTTGCCGCTCGAATATACCACAGGCGCAGAGTAGCATCAATTTCGGCGATGATCGCGTGCTACCCGTCGACGTAATACTTGACGATCGAGCGTCGAACGGTGCATCGTGTGTCGAACGTGTCCCCGGGTGCACCGGGTTTTCGGAGAACCGTACTATGCCCGCTGTCGTCATCACGACCGAGCCGCTCTATCACAAGCCCGGTCCACACGTGGATATGTTGACCCGCGCAGGTTTCGAGATTCGCTACGCCTCGCAAGCGGTCGTCGCCACCGAGCGCGAGACGATCGAGGCGGTGGCTGGTTTGCCGGCGGTCATCGCGGGCGGTGAACTTTACACCGAGGCGGTCTTTGCCGCCTCGCCCGCGCTGCGCGTGGTTTCGCGCTACGGCGTCGGGTTCGACCGCGTGGACGTCGAGGCCGCGACCCGGCACGGGGTCGTGGTGACGATCACGCCGCAGGGCAATCACGCGTCGGTGGCCGAGCATGCCCTGGCGTTGATGCTGGCGGTCACCCGCTCGATCGTACGCAACGACGTCGACGCCCGGCGGGGTGTATGGCTCAAGGAGCCGCTCATGCCGCTGCGGGGTAAAACGCTGGGCATCATCGGGTACGGTCGCGTCGGGCGCAGCGTCGCAACCCGCGCCGCCGTGTTCGGGCTCGAAGTGCTGGCCTTCGACAAGTACGTCACGGATCAATCCGTGGACGGTGCCGAGCTTGTCGAGTTCGACGAACTCCTGTCGCGGTCGGACATCGTGAGCGTGCACGCGCCGCTCACCACCGAGACGCGCGGCATGATCGATCAGTCGGTCCTGACGCGCATGAAACGCGGTTGCGTCCTGGTCAACACCGCCCGGGGCGAGTTGGTCGTCGAGGACGATTTAATTGCCGCCCTGCACAGCGGGCAGGTGGCGGGGGCGGGACTCGACGTCCTTTGCGCCGAACCGCCGCCGCGCGATCACCCGTTGTTCACGTTCGACAACGTGGTCATCAGTCCGCACGTCGCCGCCAACGACACCCAAGCCCTCGACGACATGGGCGTCGAGGCCGCGCAGAACCTCATCGACTTGTCGCGCGGTGATTGGCCGGGGCATGCCGTGCTCAACAACGAAGTCAAAGAGCGGTGGAACTGGGAAGGTTGACCCTCTTTGGTTCGTAGTGTTGTCGCGCGGTCTGAGAACCCGCTCGCTTGCGCTCGCGGCTCGGATGCGATGTCGGCAGTTTGACGCATTTGGATCAATGCAGTGCGATGGCGCGGCCGACGCCGCCGTGGCCGCCGCGGATCTTCGGGGCGGCGAACAGGAAGTAGGCGTTGTCGGGGACTTTTTCGAGGTCGATCAGGAACTCGACGCCGACCATGCCCGCGGTGCCGAGGGTCCAGTAGGTCAGCAGCGCTTGTGGTGGATCGACGCCGCCGAGCGTCGGGGCGTCGGTAGCTACGCAGCGAATCCCCTTGCCGTCGAGGTGTCGAATCGTTTCCGGGCCCGGTGCGGGCCAACCTTCGCTCTTGCCGCTGAACGGGTCGTCCATCATCGCGCTGCCGCCGTCGGACATGCGCTTCAGGTGGCGGTCCGTGTGGCCGGTGAAGAAGATGACGACTTCATTGGGGCGTAGCGCGCCGGTTTGTTTCTCATATGCGGCGATGTGCGTGGGCGTGATGACCGGTGAGATGGGGCGATCTTCCGTCGATGTCGTACCGACCAGATGACGTACGTCGATTACTCGGGCCGGGCCGCAGGTTTGCTCGAGCGGCACCTGTTCAGTCGTGACACTGCTCGTGCCGCGCGGGCCGAACGTACGTTCGTAGTCGGCGAGCCACCGGCGGACGTGCGGTGCGTAGCTACCGTTGTCGAAACCCTTCGGCGGCAGCGCATAGGACGGCGGGACCAGGTGCGTGCCGGTGTGGCTGTCCATGATGTGGGTGTTGAATGCGGCGTCGACGTTCGGGTTGTAGCCGAACGTGCCCTTGACGTAGGGCTGGCGATGCGCGCCCACGGCGACGCCGGATAACGAGAGCGGCAGGTCGGGGTGCAGCACCGGCGAGAGGTCGATGACGCGTCGATGCTTGACCGAGTCGATCAGGCGTTCGGCCAACGGTTTGTCGAGGATGGCCAGGGCGCGGGTTTCGCTGCCGGCGCAGTCGGCGTGGCGGGGACCGACGGCGCAGTAGAACGCACCGGTCGGGGGCAAGTCGGTCAGATTGGTCGCGCCTTCGGTGAAGATCATGCCGTGTTTCAGTCCCGCGATGTGCGTCGGCTCCTGCAGGTCCGGGATCGGGCCCATGCTCGGGCTGTCGACGACCACGTGCATGACGTTGCGGGTGGCGAGGTATTCCATGCACGGCGGATCGGGGTCGGGCCAGGCGGGCGTCTTGTTTTCCAGCGGTTCGGCGAGGAATCGCCGCCCGGCCGGCAGCGGCTTGTAATACTTGTCGCTGTACCCGCTGCGGAAGATCACCACGTCGCCGGCGTGGAGCGGACGGTACTTACGCTCCCAGGCGACGACGCGCTCTTTTTTGATCAGCGCGCTGTGTCCCCTGGGCGCCGACGCGATCAGATCGGTGACATCGATCACGCACGCTTCGCCGCCGTACTGCCACGCGGGCACCTTGTCGGAGAACATCGCGCCCGTCGGTCCGGAGTTGGGTAGCCCCGAGCCGGGTCGCGGGATCGAATGCGGCGGGACGTCGAGTTGCGTGCCGGTGTTGGGGTCGACGGTGAGTATTTCGCTGTTGTAGGCGCTGGTCGGTCCGATTCGCAGATACGGATTGATCTGGAAGATCGGCCAACCCTGCGGCCAGGTGCATGGATACTCCGCGGCGACGAGGAGTGATAGGTCACAGAACGCGGGTGATTGCTGCTGCCCTCGGGCCGTTGCGGTGATGACGCCGAGAGACAGCAGGATCAACAGTCGTCGGTGCGATCGCATGGTCAACCTCCGTCCGGCGGGTTCGTGTCTCGCTCGGCCCGCCAAAGCGGATCGGCGGTCTCGGGCGAGGACGTTTCAAACCAGCGGGTCATGATCGTTCGTTGTTGCGTGTAAAACGCGACGCCTTCCTTGCCCTGCATGTGCAGGTCGCCGAAGAAGGAACCGTTCCATCCCGTGAACGGAAACCAGGCGAGCGGCGCGGGTACGCCGACGTTGACGCCGATCATGCCCGCGCCGAATCGATGCTTGAACGTGTGGGCGGCGCGTCCCGAGCGGGTGAAGATCACCGCCCCGTTGCCGTAGTCGCACTGGTCGCCCAGCGCGATCGCGTCGTCGAGCGTCTCGACCCGAGCGACGGCCAGAACGGGTCCGAAGATCTCCTCGCGAGCGGCGCGCATGTCGGCGGACATCCGGTCGATCACGGTCGGACCGACGAAGTAACCGTTCGGCGCGTCGTCGACCCGTACGCGTCGGCCGTCGAGCGCGACGTGCGCGCCCTCCTGTTCGGCCAGGTCGATGGCGCTGCGCACCCGGGCGTTATGCTCGCGGCTGATCACCGGCCCCATGTCGACAGGATCATCGCGATCGGTTCGGCCGACCTTCATGCGATCGGCCCGGGCGCACAGTTCGTCGACGACCGGATCGGCGGCGTCACCGACCGCGACCGCCAGGCTGCCCGCCATGCAGCGTTGGCCTGCGCACCCGAAGGCGGCGTTGAGCAGGCCCGAGACCGTCGCGTCGAGCGCGGCGTCGGGCATGATGATGATGTGGTTCTTCGCCCCGCCCGCAGCCTGGACGCGCTTGCCGTGCGCGGTGCCGGTTTCGTAGACGTACCGCGCCGCGGCCGTCGATCCGACGAACGACACCGCGCGAACGCCGGGGTGTTTCAGCAGCGCGTCGGCGCAGAATTGGTCGCCGTGCACGACGGAAAACACGCCGTCGGGCAAACCGGCTTCGGCCAGCAGTTCGCCTAAACAGTTCGCCGAGAGGGGCACCTGCTCGGACGGTTTGAGGATGAAGCAGTTGCCGCAGGTCAGGGCGACGGGGATCATCCACAGCGGCACCATGACCGGAAAATTGAACGGCGTGATGCCGGTAACCACACCGAGCGGATGCCGAATCGTCTCGCAGTCGATCTCCGGGGCGATGTTGCGCAGACTCTCGCCGGTCAGCAGCGACGGGAGCCCGCAGGCGAACTCGACCATGTCGATGCCGCGTTGGAGCGAGGCCTTCGATTCGTCGAACGTCTTGCCGTGTTCGCGCGAGACGGTTCGTGCGATGCGGTCGGTGTCGCGGATCAACAGTTCGCGGAACCGGAACATGATCCGAGCGCGATCCGGAGCCGGGGTGTCGCGCCAGGCGCCGAAGGCGCGCTGTGCCGCTTCGACGGCGGCGCCGACGTCTTCTCCGGCGCACAACGGGACGTGGGCGATGACCTCGCCCGAGGACGGATTGAACACTTCGAGCCGACGGTCGGTCATCGCGTCGGTCCAGCGTCCGCCGATCAGGTTTGTACAGATTTCTCGTTCGGGCATCGTTCTTGCCGATTGATTTCGCGGGAAAGGATTCCCGCGTGTGTGGGTGCGAGAAAGGATTCTCGCGCCAGCAACGGTTACCAGTAACGCATGGCATCTTCAAACATGTTCGTCAGGTCTTGTTCGCCGGCCGGTCTTGGTGAAAGCTTGGTCACGCGATGTTGCGGCAGGGTACCGCCGACCAGGGCGGGGATGTCCGCCGGTCCATAGCCGACGGCGCTTAAACCGTTCGGCATGCCGAGTTGTCGCATGTAGGTGATGATGCGATCCGCGAGGATGTTCCCGGCGTCGGTTGGTTCGGCACCGTTGATGTCCGCGCCGATCGCCTCGGCCGCGGCGAGGTGGCGCTCGGGGCAGGCCGGGGCGGTGAAGCGGAACACCGCCGGTGCGTTCAGGATCACCGACATTCCGTGCGGTACCAACGGACCGTCGGCTTTGTAGCCGTCAGGGTGGTAGTCGCGCACCATGCCGGAGACCGGGTAGGACATGCCGTGCGGCAGATGGCAACCGGCGTTGCCGAAACCGATGCCCGCGTAAGTCGCGGCCAGCAGCATGTTGGCTCGGGCTTCGTCGTCGCTCGGATCGGCGACGGCGCGGGGCAGGAACTCGGCCACCATGCGCAGGGCCTGCAGCGCCCACAGATCGCTGATCGGGTTGGACCCCTGGTACGCCGGTCGCAGTGCCGGGCGATCGGGACGTTGCCGCTGATCGAACGGAATGGCCGTGTAGGACTCGACGGCGTGGCTGAGCACGTCGAGCCCGGTGGCGGCGGCGACCTGCGGCGGCAGCGTACGCGTGTTGTCGGGATCGAGCAGGCCGAGGACGGGTTTGAGTCGCCGGTGGGCGATGCCGGTCTTCGCTTTCATCTCGATCAGGTCGAAGATGGTGACGCCGGTGGTCTCGCTGCCCGTACCCGCCGTGGTCGGGACCGCGATCAGCGGCTTGAGCGGACCGGGCACGGCCTTTCCCCGGCCGATCGGTGGATTGACGTAATCCAGAAAGTCGTCGGGCGGGTAGGTCGCATAGAGGTTCGCCGCCTTGGCGGTGTCGATCGCCGACCCGCCGCCGACCGCGACGTAGGCGTCGAACTTGCCCTCTTGCGCGAACGCAATCGCCTCTTGGAACGACGCGTCGGTGGGCTCGACCCGGGCGCGATCGAAGAGCACGTGGTCGACGCTTTCATCCCGCAATGATTCGAGTACGACGGCTACCGGCGGAAGGTCGGCGAGCACCGGGTCGGTGACGACCATCACCCGCCGCATGCCGAGGTCGGCCAGGTCCATGCCCACCTCGCGGGTGACGCCCGGTCCGTAGCGAACGTTCGACGCGGCCATCTCGAATGCGGTGTCGTTGGTCATGGCGTGGTCGTTCTCCATGGGTCATGTCGGCGCGTGCAACGTCTCATGCAGACGGCCTTTTTTTCCGAGCCGCGAGCGCAAGCGAGCGGGTTCAGAGGCCCCGCACTGGCGCTTGGGGTTCGGATTCCCGGAAAAGACGCCATCACTGAAACCGTTCACGAGCGACGCGGCGAGGCGTGGTCCCGGACCCGCCCGATCAGTTCGGTCGCCGCACGGACGAGCATCATAAAGTCCGCGCCCATCGCCAGCCATGCCGCGCCCTTGTCGACCCAGCCGGTCAGCACGTCGAGGTCGTCGCCGACGGCCATGCCCACCGGCATGTTCACCTTGTTTGCTTTGGCGAAGATCGTGTCGATGGCGGCGAGCACGTCGGGGTGCCGGGGTTCGCCCATGTGACCCATCGAGCCGGAGAGGTCGTTGGAGCCGACGACGATCGACGTCAGTCCGGGCACGGCGAGGATCTCGTCGAGGTTGTTGACCGCGTCGATGTGCTCGATCTGGACGATGGTGATCATCGACGCGTTGGCGGCCCGGCAGAATTCCGGCCCGCCTTCGCGCCCGTAGCTTGCCGGTCGGCGCGGCCCGAAACCGCGAATGCCCTCGGGTGGGTAGCGGCAAGCGGCCACCGCGCGATGGACATCGTCGGCGGTGCGCACCAACGGCACGATGACCCCGGCCGCACCGATGTCGAGAATCGGCTTGATGAGCACAGGATCGTTCCAGGGCACGCGCACCAGTGGCGTGACCGCGCTGCCCTTGGTCGCCATGACGTGAGACTGCACCGTTTCGAGCGACAGCGCGTTGTGCTCGGTGTCGATCCAGACGAAGTCGACGGCGTTGCACAACGCCTCGGTGACCGTCGGATCGGTGAAGGTAATGCACGTGCCGAGACAAAGCTCACCGGCTTCGAGCCGCTCGCGAAAAAGTTGATTATCCATAAGTTGGTTCCTGCCGTGTTCCTGTGCCAAGCGCCATGGTTGACGATGACGGAATTGTATCCGAGCCGCGAGCGCAAGCGAGCGGGTTCGAACGCGACTCCAAGTGCGTCAACCATTTTCCGGCCAATAGAGATCCGCCGCGTTTTCGCCCATCAGGCGATTCCGATCGTCGGGTCCGATGGGAAGAAAAAGGGGACGGGAGTCTTTTCCAGCGCCAGAACGCCAGTGCCAATGGTTTATCGAGTTCATTGCCTGGCACCGGAAGGATGGCTTCAAAAAGACTCCCGTCCCCTTTTCTTCGCCCCTTTTCTTCGCCTTTTCTTCGCGAGCGGGTTCGAACGCGACTCCAAGTGCGTCAATCATTTTCCGGCCAATAGAGATCCGCCGCGTTTTCGCCCATCAGGCGATTCCGATCGTCGGGTCCGATGAAGTGAAAGAAGCGCTCGGCCATCAAGAGACTGCGCCGATAGCCCGTCTGGAGCAACACGTGCGGAAAGTCACTGCCCCAGAGCAAACGCCGCGGCCCGAATGTTTCGTAGACGGCCCGGACGAAATCCCAGGTGTCCTCGTTCGGATAGGGTTGTGCCGAGAAGTGGTAGAAGCCGCTGATCTTGATGAACACACGTGCGTGCTTCACCAAGTCGAGCAGCGCCTTGAACGCCGGACTCTGCACGCCGTCGGCCGGGTCGGGATGAGCCATGTGGTCGACCACGATCGCCACCTCGGGAAACCGCTCGGCCAGTACGCCCAGGGTGCCGAGATGCTCGGGACCGGTCAGGACGCTGACCACCACGTTGTGCCGGCGGGCAGATTCCCAGAGCGGATCGGCGTCGGGCGTGCCGAAAACCTGCGCTTCATCGGGGATCATCGGTCGCAACCGCAACCCCTTGCAGCCGCGCTCGTTCACCCAGTGGGTCAGCCGGTCCGCCGCGCCGGGAACGCGCGGATCGACCACGCACACCGCGGCCAATCGATCGGGCTGAGCGGCCGCGGTGTCGGCGATGTAGCTGTTGTCCTCGCCGGGATAGATCGGCTGGACCAGCACCGCGCGGTCGATGCCGTGCTCATTGAAGTAGGCGAGCGCCAGCTCGATCGGGACGTTGCAATGCCCGGTGATGACCGTCGGCGGGCTCGGCACATCGGCCGGCAACGCCCGCCACACGTGTAGATGGGCGTCGACCCGCATGACGTTACACCGCCGTTCCGCAAACCGCCTTGTTCAGCGCGGGCATGAGCTCGTTGGCGAACAGATCCATGCTGTGAAGCCAACTCGCCTTGTCGTCCCAGTCGTAACTCATCAGGACCAGCGTGCCGAAGGTGCCGGTCTCCTCGATCATGACCAGCAGCCGGCGCAGGACTTCGTCGACGTCGCCGGCAATGATCTGCTCGGTCATGAGGAAGTCCATGTTGCAGTCGGCATCGGCCATGTCGAGGTCGCGCTTGTAGATCTTCCGGCCCAGACCGCGATCGAACAGGTTGCCGATGTACTCGAAGCAGCCGCCGAGTGAGTTGGCCCGCGCTCGGGTCTGCGCCTCTTTCGTGGTGTCGGCCAGGAAGATCGACCGCGCGATCTTCCAGTCGCCGCGATCGGGTTGGAGCCCGGCTTCAGACGCCGCCTGAGCGTAGGTGTCCCAGCAATCCTTGAGCACGTTGCCCGCCACGAGGCAGTGGCCGAACGGCTGAAAGCCGCGCTTGCCCGCCGTCTTCATGCTCGGCGAATTCCGGCTCATCCCGGGCACGGCGACCGGCGGATACGGCTTCTGAAACGGCTTGGGAACGAAGCCGATGCCGACTTCCTGGTCGACGAATTTTTCGAGGTGGATCGGCCAATACTTGCCCGCGACCTGGTAGGGCGGCTCGTGCGTCCACAGGTGCAGGATGGTGTCGATGGCTTCTTCGACCATGGCCGGCGCCTGCTTGGGATCGATACCGTAGAGCTCCTGGTCGGCGGTGACGCTGCCCGCACCGAAGCACAGGTTGAGACGACCTTTCGAGAGGTGATCGAGAAAGGCGAGCCGACAGGCGACGTGGGCGGGATGATGCTGCTGTAAGCAGACCGGCGCCGGACCCAGCCGGATCCGGCTCGTCTCGCCCAGCGCCCGGCCGATGAAGATCTCGGGCATCACGATGTTCTCATACTGCATCGTGTGATGCTCGCCGATCCAGAACTCCTCGAAGCCGAGTGCCTCGGCCCTGACGATCAATTCCAAATCTTCGTCGTAGCACTGCGCCGCCGGCTTGTTCGGCGGATGAAAAGGCATGATGAACATACCCGGCCGAATCAACCCCGAGTTCTCACCCATGAAAAAACTCCTAGCAGATTGCAACTTCTAACTGTCAACGATTTCCGGATGCACGTGCGCGTTGGTCACGACATCGTCGGTGGCGCTTTCGTCGCGGCCGGCGTGCGGATAGGTCAGCCGGCGATGATCGAGTCCCAACTGGTGCAGCATGGTGGCGAACAGATCAGGCACGGAGAAGCGCTTCTCGACCACGGTGTAGCCGACATCGTCAGTCGAGCCGTGAACATACCCGCCTTTGAACCCACCGCCGGCGAGCCACAGACTGCCCGCCCGTTTGTTGTGATCGCGACCGGTGCCGCCCTGCGAGACGGGCATGCGTCCGAACTCGCCCGCCCATAGAACGATGGTGCTGTCCAGCAGGCCGCGCCGTTTCAGGTCCTTGACCAAAGCGGCCGAGGGCCGATCGGTGGCGCCGCAGATACTCGGCAACCCGCCCTTGATATCACTATGGTGGTCCCACGGCTGACCCTTGGCCGAGAAAACCTGCACGAACCGCACCCCCGATTCGACCAGCCGCCGGGCCATCAGACAGCGTGTGCCGAAGCTCGCCGTCTTGGGGTCGTCCAGGCCGTACAGGTGTCGCGTCTCGGTTGATTCCTTCGACAGGTCGAGCACGTCGGTGGCGCTCAACTGCATCCGCGCCGCCAACTCGTAGTTGCGGATGCGCGTCTCGAGCTCCGTGTTGTGCGGATGGTTCCGGCGATGGTGCTCGTTGAGCTTGGCGAGATAGGCTAGCGCACGCCCGCGCACACCGGGCGGCGGCGCGACGTCGGGGTGCAGGTTGTACACCGCCGGGCCGCGGGCGTTGAACTCGGTGCCGCCGTAGAGCGCGGGCAGCCACCCGCTCTTGGACATCAACCCGCCGCTGGTCGAGTAACCGTCCGGATCGCGCAGCACCACGAACGCCGGAAGATCCTGATTCTCGGTGCCGAGTCCGTAGCTGATCCACGCCCCCAGCGTCGGCCGGCCGATGAAGATCTTCCCGCTCGCCAGGTTGACGATGCCCTCGGTGTGATTGTTGTGGGCGCTGACCATCGTGCGCACCAGGCAGATGTCGTCGGCGATCTCGCCGATGTGGGGGATGAGCTCCGACAGTTCCATGCCGCACCGCCCGCGGCGATGCCACGCGAACGGGCTGGCCATCAGCTTGTTGGCCTCGCTGCCCGGTTGAAACGCGTCGACCTTCGTCTCGAACACCTGACCATGACGTTTCTGCAACTCGGGTTTGCGGTCGAACAGGTCCATCTGACTCGGCCCGCCGGTCATGACCAGTTGGATCACCGCCTTGGCTCGGGCGGGAAAGTGGCCGGGCGCGGGACGTAGGCTGGGGCCGCGCAGTGGCTCGGCGTGCAGCATCGACGACAGCGCGACCGAGCCGAAGCCGAGCCCGCTCATGGCCAGAAGTTGGCGGCGCGAGAGCAACGGCGACGCGAGCCGTTCGGATTTCAAATCAGTCGACATACAGGAACTCGCTGCAATTCAACAACATGTGACAAAGGCTGACCAACGCCATGCGCTGTGCGTCGGTCGGTGCCGCTTGTGCGGCACAATAGTGGACGCTTTGATCATCGAGCAGCGTCGCGCTCCAGACCCTTTCATCCGTATCCGGTTTCCGGGCCAACGCCAGTTGAAACGCCAGGTCGATGCGCGCTTCCTGGTCGCTTCCCGCTACTTGCGCCACACGGTCGGCGAACGCTTCGGCCTGGTCGGTGACGAACGCATCGTTAAGCAGGGTCAACGATTGCAGCACCACGGCGGATCGGTCGCGCCGGGCGCAGTTGGTGGTGATGACCGGCATGTCGAAGACGCGCATGAGCGGCACGTGGTAGTTACGGCGACTGGTCAGGTAGAGGCTGCGTCGCCATCGGCTGGTCGGCGTGGGTAACCCTTCGATCGCTACTTCGACCCGTTCGCCCGGTAACATGGTGAGCGGCACCGGCGAGCCGCCGAGCGTGCGGTCGAGTCGACCCCCGAGGGTCAGCATCGCGTCACGAATGATCTCCGATTCCAACCGCCGCAACTCCATGCGCCACCAGAGCCGGTTGTCCGGATCGACATTCGCAGCGTCGGGGGCCGTTCCATGCGAACGTTGCCGGTAAACGGTCGAGGTCATGATGAGCTTGACGATCGGTTTGATATGCCAGCCGTTTCGGACGAAGGACTCAGCAAGCCAGTCGAGCAGTTCCGGATGCGTCGGCGGCGCACCGGACCGGCCCAGGTTGCCCGGTGTTTCGACGATGCCGCGACCCATGAGGTGGTACCACAATCGGTTGACCATCACCCGTGCGACGAGCCCGGCCGCGGGTGTTCCAGGGCGCGTCAGCCAGCGAGCCAGCGCCAGTCGTCGTCCGCTGGTTTCACCCTGCGGTGACAGGTCATTCAGTTCGGCATCGCCGAGCACGCTCAGAAAGCCGGGACCGATCACTTCGCCCGGACGATCAAATTCACCGCGGATCAGCAACGGCGTATCCGGCGGCGGGCCCGTGTCGTAGAGCGCTTGAATCGAACCCCAGCCGCGCTTGCGACCTTCGAGAACCGCGATTTGTGACCGAATCGCGTCAGCTTGTTTGCGATCGGCGTCGCTCAACGCGGCATCGACTGCGGCGGGATCGACCTTCAAAACACCTTCGAACTTGCCGGCCAGGTACTTCTGAATCTCGTTGCGTTTGTCCGCCGGGGTTCGCACCGCTTGCTTGGTGTCGGCGCGGATCGGTTCGGGAATCTGCGTGAGCTTCTCGTCGAGCAGCCGATCGGCATCGGGTTGACGCAGCGCCGCCGCTTGATTGTTGGCCTCGGCGATCTGTCGATCCATCTCCGCGTTGTGCTTTTCGATCTCGGCCTTTTCCTTCGGCGAGACGTCCGGCAAGGTGCGGTCGTTCAGCTTCACCCATGCCGTCGGATTGTATGCCGGCGTGAAGTTCGCCATGAGCCGGTAGTAGTCACGCTGCGGGATGGGCTCGAACTTGTGGCTGTGACACCGCGCGCATTGCAGCGTCATGCCGAGGACGCTGCTGCCGAAGATTTCGAGTTGGTCGAACAGGGTCGCGTGCCGGTTGCTCGGAATGTTGAGCACGTCCTGGTCGGTGTCGTCGATGGCGGTGCGCAGAAAACCCGTCGCCACCAGTTGCTCGGTGGTCTCCGGCGAAAACGTCGTCGCCTCGCGCCAGTCGGTCAGTTCGTCGCCGGCCACCTGCTCGAGCAGGAACCGATCGTAGGGCTTGTCGCGGTTCAACGCGCTCACCACATAGTCGCGATAGCGCCATCCGCCCGGAGGCAGCCGGATCGCCGGCGCGTTCTCGTCCGAGCCGTAGACATCCACATATCCCGCGGCGTCAAGCCAATGCCGACCCCAGCGCTCGCCGAAGTGGGGCGACGCCAGCAAGCCGTCGAGTATGCGTTCGTAGGCCTGCGGGGAGCGATCCGCCGACAGCGCATCGACCTCGGCGGGCGAAGGCGGCAAGCCGATCAGGTCGTAGTAGGCGCGACGCACGAGTGTGTGCGCATCGGCATCCGGCGAGAAGCGCAGTCCTTTCTCTTCGAGCCGGTTCAGCACGAAGGCGTCGACCGGCGTGCGAACCCGATCGGCGTCTTGGACCGTGGGCGGTGTCGTGCGCGTCAGCGGGCGAAACGCGGGGAATGCGCGATCTTCGTCCGAGATCTCGCCGGCGACGGTGCGCGCACCAGCCGTGGCCAGTACCAGGCAGAGGATTCCGCGCGGCAGGGTACACGTTGGGAAACGCAGGTTCGCGAAAGCGTGGCTGTGCGCGCTTTGCATGGCCGACTCGCACGGTGAACGATGACGCCGACGAAGTTCGGGACTACCATCAGAATACCGCTCTCGGGTCGTGCTTGCAAAAGGTCGCGGCCGTTGCTCAATGCGATTGTCGATACCGAAGTCCGAGCCTCGCGCCCCATGCGAATGCCAGCACGACCGCGATGACAAAGCCCGCCACCGCGGTTGCGGTCACCATCGCGTTCTGGTTGGGGTTGGCGGCGTAATCCCAGTAACTCTTGATCCCCAGACCCAGGAAGATCAGTCCGGACACACCATTCAGGGCTGCGAGCGGTCGATTCATGCGCAACGCCGCGGGCAGAAACCGCCGATCCGCCCACGGCGCGAGCAGGCACACGAAACCGCATGACAGCAAGCCCGTGAACAGCGTCGCGGGGGTGATGAATTCGATCAGGTTGACGTTCTCTTGAACGTGATTCAACGCGAGCAGCGCGAACGCGCCGGACACCGACCAGGCGATCGTGATGCGCCGGATGCGCGCCAGGTTGCTGCCGAGCCCGTGGGGATCAACCGCGCGCAAAACTTCCTGGGCCACGTAGGTGGACATTTCGATGGTCCCGTACAGCGTGCCGACCATGGTTAGTCCCGCGCCGAGCACGTAGAGCGGCCACAAACCCGCGTGAAGTGTGGTGAGGAACTGCTCCTGCAAATTGAGCATGTTGTCTTTGTTCGGGATTTGGTGTTCCGGACCGAGTATCTGAGCGCCCATGGCAACGAACACCATGCTGAACACCACAATCGCCACGAAACTGGCGACCGTATCGAAGCGGGCGGCGCGAACCCACCTGCGAGCGGGATGGTTCGGATCGGCGGCGACGATGTCGAGCGTTTCTCTGCTGCTCACCGGACTGCCCGCGAACCCCCAACGCTTGTCGCGCAGGAACGATACGTACACGAGGTAGTCGTAACTCGCTCCGCCGATCACGCTGACGTAGACCGCCGTCTCGACCCACACCGGTCGTTTGGCGATGTCCGGAGCCGCGGTCGCAAGCCAGTCGGGATAGTTCAACGCCCGCGGGATGAACATCCCCTCGAGCAGCGCAAGCCAGTCGGGATTCAGCAGCACGAGCGAGATCATGACGCTGAGCAACATCAGACCGACGATCAGGAGCTGAACGCGCTCGAGCGTCTTGTATCCGCCGGCGACCACGAGGATGACCACCGCCGCGAGCACGATGGCTCCGACCACGTGCGGGCTCGGATGCGACGCCAGCAGCCAGCTCCCCATCGTGCCGATCACGCTGGAATGCAGGCTCACCCACATCGGATAGCACGGGATCGCCGTCAGCAGCATGAGGATCGGGAACCAGCCGCGCGGCCCGGGCAGGTGCAGCCAGCGCTCGAACGGGTGGGCGCCGCTGAGCACCATGTGGCGACTGGTCGCGTAGACCAGGCCCCACTTGAGAATCGAGATGAACAGGAACAGCCACAGCACGCGGTAGCCGAAGATCGCCCCGCCGCGTGACGAGAAGATCAGCTCGCCGGTGCCGATGGTGAGCGAAGCGATGATCGCCCCGGGTCCGAAGAACGGCAACAGCCGCAACGGGTTCCGGCTCAACAAAGCGTCCGGCAGGGGAGTCGCTTCCGGCTCGGTCGATCCAGCCATGCTTGAACCTCACGCGCAACGTCGATATGCAGCCACGAAGGAAACGTGTATAGCCGACTTGGGCATGACTCGCCAGGAGGGTTATGCTGACGTGGCCGCCGAAGCATCGGCTGTTGTACGAATACAAGGAATCCGACTTCATGTTCAGAACCATGCTCTTGCTGTTGATCACCTTGATGACGATGATGCCTTCCGCCGTAGCGCGGGGGGCGGATCGGCCGAACATCGTCTGGATCGTCGTCGAGGACATGTCCCCACACTTCGGCTGCTACGGCGAGACCACGATTCAAACGCCGAACGTGGACCGACTGGCGGCCGAGGGAGTCAAGTTCACCAACGCCGTCGTCACCGCGCCGGTCTGCTCAGCCTGTCGGTCGGCCCTGATCACCGGCATGTACCAGACCGCCATCGGCGCTCACCACCACCGCTCCGGGCGCGGCGAACGGAAAATCCTATTACCCGCGCCGGTCACGCCGGTGCCGAAACTGTTCGGCGAGGCCGGTTACCAGGCACTGAACCTGACGTTCGAGGCGTTCGTGCGTTCCGCGGATCAGGTGAAGCGTGACGCGAAGGTCGGCGTCGCCAAGACCGACTACAACTTCGAGTGGGACGAAGCGATGTACGATCGCACGCATTGGTCGGCACGCAAGGCGGATCAACCCTTTTTCTGTCAGATTCAGCTCCGAGGCGGCAAGCTGCGCGGACACGGCAACGAATCGCGCTGGCCTGGACGGGTGAAGAAAACGCTCGGCAGTCGTACCGAACCGAACGACGTGGTCTTACCCCCCTATCTGCCGAGCCACCCCGTCATCCTCGAAGATTGGGCCCAATACCTCGATACCGTTCGCTACACGGACTGGCAGGTGGGTACGATCCTCGATCGCCTCCGGGCCGGTGGCGATCTCGAGAACACCTACATTTTCTTCATCACCGACCACGGCATCAGCCACGTCCGCAACAAGCAATTTTGCTACGACGGCGGCATGCGCATTCCGCTGATCGTGCGCGGGCCGGCCCTCGCGGCGGGAACCGTGCGCGCCGACCCGGTCGAGCACATCGACCTGGCCTCCACGTCACTGGCGCTGGCGGGCATCGACATTCCCGCGTGGATGCAGGCCCGCGACGTGCTCACCGCCGAGTACGTGCACCGTCGTTACGCGGTGTCGGCCCGCGACCGCTGCGACGAAACCACCGATCGCATCCGGGCCGTGCGCACGCCGGGTTGGAAGTACATCCGCAACTTCCATCCCCAACGACCTTACCTGTCGCCGAACCGCTACAAGGACGGCAAGCCGATCGTCCAGACGATGCGGATGCTGTATGCGCAGGGTAAACTCGACGATGCGCAGTCGAGGATCATGGCCGAGGTCCGGCCCGTCGAGGAACTCTACGACCTCAAGCGCGATCCCTACGAACTCGTCAACCTCGCCGGAGACAGCGCGCATGTCGACAAGCTCGTCGAGCTGCGCGGAGCCTTGCGCGACTGGATCGAATGGTCCGGTGACCGTGGTGAGCAGCCCGAGGCCGAAGCGATGTACGACAGCGACATGGCGGTCTACATGAAGAATCGTCACCCGAATCAGACGAGCGTGCTCGAGAAAAACATCCGGCAAATGAAGCGCTGGGCTGAACAGGGTCAGTGACGCACGCGCGAAAGAATCGCTTCGGGCGAGGTGAACCGACCCCAATCGCGTCCGCCGCCGAGTCGAAGAGACAGTTCGCCGAGGCGCCGCTTCAGATCCTCGGCCCGGACGTAGTCGGTAAGTTTTTTATCCTCGTAGAGAACGCACAGACTGCGAAAGACGATGGCTTGATCGCTGTGGACCGCGTAGGCGTCGACGGGAAAGCCGTAGGCGCGACAGAGCATGGGCCGGTCCGCGTACACGGTGCAGAGATCGTCGACCAGCAACGGACACGCCGGGCCGGTCGCGTTGAGCTTCGACACGCGGTGCGAAAAAACAGCTTCGTCCCGTTCGCCCGGCACGTCGGTCGGTCCGCCCGAGTCCGAGAAGACCCGATGCTGTCGTTCGAGCAGTCCGGCGGCCAGATCGCGTGCCGATCGTTGCGTCGCGCTCGGCAGCGCGTCGATCGCCAACGACCAGCAAACCGCTTCGGCCAGCGTCACCGCGAACACCGCGCCGCTTCGGCAGCAGTGACTACAGCCGGCATGACACAAGTGCGGATTGCCGCCTTCCGCCTTGAACGCGTCTCCTCGTCTACCGAACTCGTCGTAAACTTCCTGGAGTTCGTTCCGGACGGCGCGCATGTCCGTCAGCCCGATGGAGCAGCCCGCAATCTCGATGTGCCATGTTGGATTCATGACGGCCGGTGTTTGTACTCTTGCTCGTCGTAGCGCGTATGTGCCCGGCCCCGACGGGGCCGATGCGTGTAGCCAGAGGTGGAGCGAAGCGCAACCCCTGGTTGAAAGAGGCGATCATATTCCTGCCCCGCAAGGGGCAGACGAACCACATTGCCATGTGCGCCAAGCATTCGTCCGCCCCGTCCGGGGCGATTGTCAAACGGGCGCTCGATGACCAGGGGTTGCGCTTCGCTCCACCCCTGGCTAAATTCAATTGCCCCTTCGGGGCATAAGCCCGGCAAGGTGATGCACGACTGTTGTATTAAACCGCGCTGTACGTTGGCGCCGGTTGCCATGATCCTGACGCTCACTTTCGTGTTGCCCGACCACGACATCTTAACCGCCGGTGATCCTTTTCGCCCGGCCGATGAGTCGAACGCGTGATCGTGACCGGTTACTATGAAATGCCGTAAGAATTCGGATCTTGGTGGGCATGAAGAACACGGGAAACTGATCATGAGACGAATCAGGTGTACGGTTTTGGGGCTGTTGGCCGTTCTGATTTCTCTTCCCGCGTGGGCGGGTGAGTGGCCGCAGTTTCGCGGGGCCAACAGCAACAACCTAGCCGACGTGAAGGCGCTTCCCGTCACGTGGGGCGCCGACAAGAACGTCGCCTGGACGGCGGAGATTCCCGACGAGGGTTGGTCGTCGCCTATCGTCTGGGGTGATCGGGTCTTCATCACCACCGCGGGCGCCGACCCGGCCAAGCGGCCCGCATCCGATCAGGCGGACGCGCCGCCGGGGGATCGGGGACGCGGTCGGCGGTCGAACGACGTCGTCTATCGCTGGCAGGTCCACTGCCTCGATCTCGCCACGGGCAAGGTGCGATGGCGAAAAACCGCGCACGTGGGCAAACCGAGGATCATCACCCACGTGTCGAACACCTACGCCTCGGAGACCCCGGTCACCGACGGCGAGCGCGTCTACGCCTACTTCGGCATGACCGGCCTGTACTGTTACGACTATGACGGCGAGCTGGTGTGGACGAAAGACCTGGGCGCGTACCCGATGCAGCGCGACTGGGGCACGTCGAGTTCGCCGTTGTTGCACGACGGGATGCTGTACCTGCAGATCGACAACGAGGCATCGTCGTTTCTGGTCGCCCTCGATCCGAAGACGGGCGAGCAGCATTGGCGGGTGGCCCGCGACGCGGCTTCGAGCTGGAGTTCGCCGATCATCTGGAAGAACAAACTCCGCACCGAGCTGGTAACGGTCGGGCAGCGCATACACGCTTACGATCCCGGCTCGGGCAAGCGGTTGTGGGAGATGGACATGGGCGGCGGTCGAAGCTCGGGCTCGGCCGTCGCCGATCGCGACCGGCTGTACGTCGGTAACGAGGAACGCCGCCAGGGTGTGGTCGGCGGCGGAATCCTGTACGCGATCCGGGCCGGCGCTTCGGGCGACATCACCCCGCAGAAGGGCGAAACCACCAGCACCGGCGCCGTCTGGTCGCAGGCGAAGACGGGCATTGCGATGGCCTCGCCGTTGGTCTACCGCGGGTTCGTCTACGTTCTCCAACGCGGGACCGGCATCCTCAGTTGCTACCATGCCGAGACCGGCGAGCCGGCCTACACCCGCCAACGCGTGCCGGGTGCGCGAGCCTTCTGGGCGACGCCGTGGGCCCACGATGGAAAGATCTTCTGCCTCGACGATGTGGGCACGACGCACGTTCTCCAGTCCGGCGACACGTTCAAGCTGCTGGACACGAATTCGCTGGACGACCGGTTCTGGGCCTCACCCGCGATCCTGCCGGGCACGCTGGTCCTGCGCGGCGCGGACCGGGTGTACTGCATCAAGCCGTAGCGGCCGACCGCGGTGCTTTCCACACGAGGCTGACCGACGAACGACAGCGAGCTGAAGATGCCGGCGAACAGCGACAACCCGATCGCCGCCCGGTTCATGCGTCGCGCGCCGACGAAGTAATCCTCGTTGGTCCGTTGCTTGCGCGCGAACCAGCTGCCGAGGGCGAGCACCACGACCAGGTAGCCCACGCAGACGATCCAATCGAGCATGCTGAGCGACGGCATGATCGGCGGACCCTACCCGGACCCGGGCGATACCGCCACTGCGGGTCAAGGGTGTCGGTGTGAAGAGCGCTGTCGTATACTCCATGGGAGGACCGCGCGGCATGAATGCGGCGGCTCGGGCGAGAACCGATTCCCAGTTCTTCGATATGCGACGCGATGTCTGATCCTACGCTTTCCTATGCGACGATTGACCCGGCGCTGCACGAGCGGCGGGAGCGTGTGTTTCTGGTGCTGGCGGGTTTTTTTCTCGGCTCGCTGGCGATGCTCAACATCATCGGCATCACGCGGTTCATTCAACTCGGTCCGCTTCAGTTGGCGGTCGGGGTGCTGCCCTATCCGCTGACCTTTCTGTGCACGGATTTCATCAGCGAACTCTACGGCCGGCGACGGGCCAACTTCTTGGTCTGGGTCGGTTTGATGCTCAACGGGTTCGTGCTGTTCATCCTCTGGCTGGGCAACCAACTTCCGGGCATGGACGCGGCAAGCCGGCCGCCTTGGCAGTATCTCACTTTCGTCGAGCCGATCGGGCTGCCCGACGGGTCCGTCATGTCCGAAGGGCCGCTGTTCGAGATCATCTATCGCTGCACGCGGGGGGCGGTGTTCGCGTCGATGATCGCCTACATCGCGGCCCAGTTCTGTGACGTGGCGCTGTTTCACTTCTGGAAGCGGCTGACCGGCGGCCGGCATCTGTGGCTGCGCAACAACGGCTCGACGATGATCAGCCAACTCGTCGACGCCACGGCGGTCATCTTCATTACCTTCTGGTTCGATTTCCGATCGGGTGACAAGTCGCTGTACGTCATGATGACGCTCGTGTTCAGCAATTACGCGTTCAAGTTCATCGTGGCCCTCATCGATACCATCCCATGCTATATCGGGGTTCATTATCTATCGCGCTATCTGCAGATCGATCCCGTCGCCGAGCATGTCGATGCGCGAAGCGGTCATGGCTAGATTGTTGACCAACCCGAAGCGCACGTTTTGAAGTTGCAGCGATCGCTCCCGTCGGTCAGACTGTTCCGTTCCGATGAAAGGTCTCGCGCGTGGACGCACCGCCGTTTCATCTGAGTGTCAAAGCTCACCGCACCGGTGAGCAGCCGATCAACCACCTGATGCATCAGGCGGTGACCCGGCCGGAGTTGATCAGTCTCGCCGCAGGGCTGGTCGACTACGACTCATTGCCGGTCGAGGCGGTGCGGACCTGTGCCGCGTCATTGCTCGGTGACGCGTCGTCCGGGCAGGCGGCGCTGCAGTACGGCACCACCGAGGGGCTTGCCGAGCTGCGCGATGCGATGCTCGGCCGGCTCGAATCGCTCGACGGCGTCACCCGTGCCGAGATGAATCTCACCACCGAGCAGGTGGTCATCACCACCGGTTCGCAGCAGGGGCTATACTTGCTGGCCGTCGCGATGCTCGACCCGGGCGACATCGTCATCGCCTCGGCCCCCGACTACTTCGTCTACACCCACGCCCTGTGCTCGTTCGCCGCCGACGTACGCAGCGTACCCGTCGACGACGACGGCATGCGCATCGACGAACTCGAGCGCTTGCTCGAAGAACTGGCAAGCACCGGCGAGTTGGAGCGCCTCAAGTTCATCTACGTGGTCAGCTCATTTCAGAACCCGACCGGCATCAGCCTCTCGGCGGATCGCCGGGCGAGGCTGGTCGAATTGGCGCGAACCTATAGCCGCACCCGGCGTATCCTGGTCATCGACGACGCCGCCTACCGCGAGCTGCGGTACGACGGGCCGGATACGCCGTCGATTAAATCGTACGACCGCGACAATCGGTACGTCGCGTTGGCGATGACCTTCTCGAAGGCGTTCAGCCCGGGAATGAAGACCGGCTGTCTGATGCTGCCCGACGAATTGGTCAAGCCGGTGCTGTGGCAGAAGGGCAATCACGACTTCGGCTCGCAGAATCTGGGCCAGCATCTGTTGTACGAGGCGATGCGGACCGGTGCGTACGCACGGCAGGTCGAGCGATTGATCGCGGTCTATCGTGCCAAACGGGACGTCATGCTCGAAGCGCTCGATGCGCACCTGTCCGACATCGACGGTGTCCGGTGGGTCCGGCCCAAAGGTGGGCTGTACGTCTGGTTGACGCTGCCGACGGGATGGGACGCCGGCCCCGGCAGCGAGCTTTTTCAGCGTTGCCTCGACAAGGGTGTCATGTACGTGCCGGGGGCGTATGCTTATGCGGCCGACGGCGAGAATCCGGTGCCCGCGCATGAAATCCGCCTGAGCTTCGGAGTCGCGTCGCGTACGGCGATCACCGAAGGCGTGCGACGGCTCGGCGCGGCCGTCCGCGAGCAGGCGGCAGGTGCCCCGTCGACCGGCGCATCGTCGACCGGCGGCAACGTGGGATCTGTAACCGCTCCATGATCAAGACGCTTCAAGGCTACATCTTTCGCGAAATGGGAAAGACCTTCCTGCTGACCGCGGTCGGCATGACGCTGGTCTTCGCCCTGGGCGGCGGCGTGTTCAACATGATCCGCATCGAGGGTGCGTCCGCCAATCAGCTCTGGACGATGATGGGGTTCGTGCTGCCGGTGGCGACGACCCTCACCCTGCCCGTGGCCGCCCTGTTCGCCGCCGCGATCACCTACGGCCGGCTCAGCGCGGACAACGAATTCAACGCCTGTCGCAGCAGCGGCATCAACGTCCACGTCTTGTTTCTGCCCGCGGTGGTCATCAGCGTCGGCTCGGCCGTCTTTACTTTCTACTGCTCGCACTTCGTCATCCCCAGTTTCGTGCGCGGCGTGGACCAGATGGTCCGCAAGGACCTGCCCAAAATCGTCACCCTCGCCCTGCAAACCCAGGGACATCTCAAGTACGGCGATGTCGTGGTCGGGGCCGAGCGGATCGAGCCTGTCTCGCCCGAGCGAACCAAAGCGGGAACGAAACAGTTCCTGATTCACGGGGCACGCGTCATGCAGCTCGAGGACGACGACCTCGCCCGCTACCTGAGCAGTGAGGCGGCACTCCTGACCTTCGACGAACAAAACGGCATGCCGCACATTCAGTGCGACATGATGAACGTGGACATCTATGACCGCACCCAAAACCTCGCCTGGCACCAGGCACGCCAGGGCTTCGATCGTATGATTCCGTTGCCCACCAAGGTGAAGGAAAAATGGTTCGACCTGCCCGCGCTGCTGCGGTATCGCGCGCGACCTCAGGATCTGCCCGACATGCGGAACCAGATGGACCGGTTACGTGGGGCCGTGCTCGAGGCGCTCGTGTATCGACAGGTGCGTGACGATCTCGTGACCCAGGGCGAGTTCCGTTTCGGCGGCGACGAGAATCACTACCGGCTGACGGCCGGCGGGGTCAGCCTCGACGTGCGCGACAAGCACCCGTCCTTCAAGGACCCGGTTCTCGAACATCGTAAGGGCGACATCGTCGAACGTTTCACCGCCGACAGAGGTTATCTGCGCGTCGAAGAACGATACCGATCCGAAGCGCCGGAGATCCAACTCGTTCTCGACGAGAACGTCATCCGTGTCGACCTGAACGACCCTGATGCGCGGGTGGAACTTTCCGAATACGAACCCGAGCCGGTCGCGGTCGCGCCCGAGCAGGTGGCCCGGGCCGCGGCGGTCTCGGATGCACGGCTGCTCGACCGACAGGAATCGCTGGGGCTGAGCAAGCGCGTCGACGACCAGCAGGTCTCACTGAGTAAAGAGATCGAGAAGCGCGTCCACCGCATCATCGGGGTCATCCACTCGCGGTCGGCGTTTTGCTTTTCCGTCCTGCTGCTCGTACCGCTCGGGGCGGCGTTGGGCATCGTCTTTCGCGGCGGGCACGTACTGACCGCGTTCGGCATCAGTTTCGTGCCCGGCCTGGTCATCACCGTGTTGATCATCATGGGTCGTCAGCTCGCCGAGAACAGCGGCACCAGCGCGATCGGCGTGGGAATCATTTGGGGCAGCCTGGCCGCGATGGCGCTGGTGGATGTCGTCGTCATGACGTGGTTCGTGCGACGGTAAGAAAGTCATGCTCAGCACACTCGATCGATACATCGTCCGCTCGTTCCTGGTCAACTACGGTATCGCGGTGTCCGTCTTGATCGCCATGTACGTCGTGCTCGATCTGTTCGTGAACTTCGACGAGTTCACCGAGGCCGGTCTGCCCGCCGCCCAGGTCATCCGCAATCTCGGCAGCTACTACGGATACAACCTCTTCCTCTATTTTTCGCAGATCGCCGGCGTCATCACGCTTTTCGCCGCCGCGTGCACGCTGGCCCGGATGCGTCGCAGCAACGAGTTGACCGCCGTGCTCGCCTCGGGCACGAGCCTCTATCGCGTGGCCGTCCCGGTCCTCATCAGCGGCATCCTGATGAACCTGCTGCTCATCGCCGACCAGGAATGGATCATTCCCCGCATCGCCCACAAGCTCGCCCGAACGCACGACGATGTAGAAGGCCGACGCACACGCGACGTCTGGCTCGTGCCCGATCGCAACGGCGCCCGGCTTTCGGCGATACGATTCAACCACAACCAGCAGCTCATCACCCGCTTGATCATCACCCGCGACCAGCCCCGGACCGGCTTGACCGAGATCATCCGTGCCGATCGCGCCCACTACGCCGGCGCCGACGGCCGGTGGGAACTCGATCGCGGAACACGTCTCCGGAGAAGCGGCGATGGTGATGCGATGGCGGTGGGCGGCATGCCCGAGGCGGTCGACGTGTACGAAAGCGACCTGACCCCCGACGACCTGCTGCTGCGACAATCCTCGCAATGGATCACCCTGCTGAACATGCGGGAATTGGATCGCCTCGCCGGGCAACCCGGGCAGCGCATCGAGCCGATTCTCCAGGTCAAGCACAAACGATTCACGCTGCCGTTCGTGAATATGCTCCTGTTGCTGCTGGGCGTGCCGTTCTTCCTGAACCGCGAGCCGAGCAACGTGCTCGTCAGCGGCGGCCTGTGCATGCTCATCTGCGGACTGTGCTTCGTCACCGCGTTCGTCAGCCAAAACCTGATCGATTACCCGGCCTATCCGGCCCTGCCGGCCTGGCTGCCGATCCTCATCTTCGGACCGGTCGCGGTGTTGTTCCTGGATTCGGTCAAGACGTAGGAGCGTGTTGCTGAGACAGCGTGACTCCGACAAGTTGGTATCCATGGTGAGGAAACGAACATGACGGAAAAGAAAAATGTAGTCCTGCACCGAGGTTGGGGCGTCGTGGGCGACTACGGCAAGGATGGAACCGAGGTCATCATTCGCGACGCCGGTGTGATTCGGCGATGGGGAAGGTGACGGCACATTTGGCCACTGCGATGCTGGACACGTCACCATCGACGGTGATGGCACAGGCTACGGAGATGGCAACTACAATGGCGACGGCTTGCGCTGGTAGCCCGATAAGCAAAACTCCGAACCCGCCGTGCGACCAAGGATATTCGCACCGACGACCGATGATGAACGATAGGCGGACGTCGAATCGATATACCTGACCTGATCGAGTTCTGATACTAATGGCAGCATTTCTCCCTCGCAGCGTCCGCACGATCGGCCGGCTTCAGGCCGTGGCCATGGTGCTGACGCGGCACGGGTTCGGCCATTTAGTCGACTCGATGAACCTGGCCAGGTACGTGCCGTTTCTCAAACGGCTCCGAGCTCCCGGACCGCCGGCCGAAGCGGTCGAAGCTCCGCACGCGGTGGGACGGCGCATCGCCCGCGTCTGTGAAGAGCTCGGGCCCACCTACGTCAAACTCGCCCAGATGGCGTCGTCCCGGCCGGACCTGTTGCCGCCGGAGATCATCAGCGAGCTGCGCACCCTGCAAGACCGCGTCGCGCCGTTCGATTCCGACCAAGCCCGGCAGATCATCGAGGAAGACCTCGGCGTCGGGGTCGACGAGACGTTTCGCGCGTTCGAGCCGGAGCCGCTGGCCAGCGGGTCGATCGGGCAAGTCTACCGGGCCGAAACCGCCGACGGACAGCGTGTCGTGGTCAAAGTCCGCCGACCCGGCATCGACGAGGTCATCGCCCTCGACATGCACATCCTTCGGTGGCTCGCCGAGCGGCTCGAGCGAGCCCTTCCCGACCTGGCGCGCTATCACCCCAGCCTGATCATCGACGAGTTCGAGCACACGGTGACCCGCGAGTTGGATTTCGTCAACGAAGCGGCGGCCACCGCGCGCTTTCACGAAGCGTTTCGCGAGGATGATGAGATCGCCGTGCCGGAGGTGCGCTGGGACTTGACCGGCGGTCGCGTGCTCACGTTGACCTGGATCACCGGGACTCCGGTGCAACGCGTCATTGACGATCCCGACAGCCCGGTCGACCGAAAGGCGCTCGCCCACCGACTCGCCGAGGCGTTCTTACGCCAGTATTTCGATCTCAACATGTTCCACGCCGACCCGCACCCGGGCAACTTACTCATTGCGCCGCCGGCGCGGGTGGGGCTCATCGACTTCGGCATGATCGGACAGGTGGACGACGAGCTGGCCGGTCAACTGGTCATCTCGCTGCTGGCCGCCGTCAACAAGGAGGTCGACCTGATCGTCGACGTGATGGCCGACCTCGGCGCCACCGGTCCGGAGACCGATCGACGCCAACTCGCCCGCGGCCTGCGCGAACTGCTCGACAAGTATTACGGCATGCCGCTCAAGCGCCTCGAACTCCAGACCATCTTCGCCGAGGTCACCGAACTCGTGCGCCGGCATGACGTGACCTTGCCCCGCGACTTCGTGATGCTGGGCAAGAGCCTGGTCACCGTCGCCGGCGTGGCGTTGCAACTCGACCCGGAACTGAACCTGCTCCAACTGATCCGCCCCCGAGTCCGCGACATGCTCGCCAAGCGGATCTCACCACGACGCCTGCTGCGGGCCACCGGCATGTCCGCCTGGCACCTGATCAACATCGCCAAGACCGCCCCCCGCCAGCTTCGCGACGCCCTGCGCGGTCTGTCCCGCGGCCAATGGCAACTCAACGTCCAGCATCAGAACCTCGACTACCTGGCCAACGAGATCGACCGGGCGAGCAACCGCATCGCATTCTCGGTCGTGATCGGCGCCACCATCCTCGGCAGCTCGATCCTGTTCAACGTCAAGGATTCGCTCTTCGGCCTGGAGATCCGCTACCTCGCCATCGCCGGTTACGTCATCGCCGGGATTATGGGCCTCGGCCTGGTCATCGCCATTCTGCGCAGCGGCAAGCTCTCCTGAGCGTTTGGATCGTTCAAGCGGCCGATTTTGGGCCTTGCGTCCGTCCCGACAAGCAAAAAAATCGTCACAAACGTCACAGGTAGGCTACGTAACTGCTTATCGGACAATACTTTTTGCGCATTCACTTGACGGCGAGGGGGTCTGGATTCTATAACATAGGTGGAAGCTGTCGTGTCCCCTTTCAACGGTCCCGTGTCTCTTGCCCGAGAGTCACGGGACTTTTTTTATGGGTACCAGCCATGCCGGACGCGTCATCCGTCGACCGCGGCCGGTCTTCGCCCGCAGCCCCCGGATCCGACACCGACACATTCCTTGATCGCCCGCGCGTCACCGCGTAAAGTGTGTCGCCGTCGCCGACGTAGCTCAGCGGTAGAGCACAGCTTTCGTAAAGCTGGGGTCGTGGGTTCGAATCCCACCGTCGGCTTTATCGTTTCCTTCCGATTCACGTCGCACCTTTTCGCTAAGCGGCCTCGCAGCATAAAGTAATCATAATGGGTTCTTCTTGCCGATCGACCATGAATGCCGGATGCGTCCGTTGTCGATTGGGTTCGCGAGAAGTACGAACGTCTGTTGCCGGCGATGAACGAGCGGATGCGTCGTCGGTGGGCGGCGACGGAGGCGTTGTCGTTGGGGTGGGGTCACGACGGTGGCGCTTGCGACGGGCCTGACCCGCAAGACGATTCACTTCGGGATCCGAGCGTTGAAGGCGGAGGCGGCCGCCCCGAACCAGGCGCTTCCGGCGGATCGAATCCGGCGTGGCGGGGGCGGTCGCAAGCCGATGACCCACACGCAACCGAAGCGCGTGGCGGCGCTGGACGCGCGGGTCGAGCCGACGGTCGCGCGGCGATCCCCAGTCGCCACGGCGTTGGACCTGCAAGCGTACGCGCCGCTTGGGCGAGGCATTGCGGAGGCAAGGGTTCCGCGTGCGTGACCGGAAGGTGGCGGCATGGCTCGAGGAGGCGAACGACGGTCTTCAGTCGAGCCGCTGCCGCCACGCGATCTTCCCGTTTTCGTCCCCCGCCGTCACCCGACTGAACTTCTTGTGGCTGTCCAAGCCGTGGTCGAGACGTACAGCCTAGGGCGGACGGTCGCCGCTCGCGCCCACGACCTGCGGCATTTTGGGGGACAGGCATCGACGCTCATCACTCGGTACACGCCGGCGGGGCAGGTTTGCCCGGCTTCTCGTCCGGGTTCGCCGCCCGCCAGGCCGCATGAACTTGCCGACAAGGTCCATCACCCCGGTGCAGACGCCGGTGATCTTCTCGGCGTGAATCGGGCCGGTGACGCCCAGGGACCGGGTCGCCACCGAGAGCGGGCCGCTCTTGTCCCGACCCGGCTCAGCCTGCGGAGATTGAAGACCGCGGGCGTGGTCCTCGCCGAACCGGTGTCCGGACTTCGGGTAAGCGGGAATGGCGTCGATCCAACCGCTGACGAGTATCCGCTACCCGAGCAGTTCGTTGGCGGCATCTACGAACGTTTTGACACGGACTGGGGCGTTGAGGATGGTATGATGTCGTTCCGCAAACACGCTGTGCGATTGCTCGACGGCCCGGCCGTTAACGATGACGACCAGGGGCAGCCTGCCGCATTCGGACTCCTGCTCTTGAGCTTCGTAGGCCGTGAACAGATCCCCGTTTGCGGCGTCCTTGCCGGCGTATATCACACCGAGATTGGGCGTCCCGTCATCAGCGTGGTCAGCGATGCGTTCGCAGAACATCCGGAAGACGTCGAGGCTCGGTTGCGGACTGTAGCACAGCGGCCGCAGGCCCGTTTCCAAGCGCTGCTTCACGTCCGAGACGTAGTCCGGCCACGTACCTTCCGTGGACTGGGCGATCATCGAGAATTTCAGCGCGTTGCACTCTTCCGGAACCTCTTGAGCGATGTGTCCCAGAATAGAAGGATTCAGCCCGAGCGTCTCGAACAACTCGTCAACTGGATAGAGGGTGTCGTTGCCGCTGTTACCCAACAGCAGCGCGTGCGCGATCCTGTTGGCAAGGGCGATGATTCCCAGGGCGTTGTCGGCTCCGGTACCGCCTCGTTTGATCTGTTGATCCGACCTGTGGTGACCCACGGTAGGAGCCGCGAGTTCCTTTGGAAACTTCCAACGTTCCAGTGCCTGAGCGAGGATTTCGCAATGGTCCACCCACATCATTTTCGGCTCGACCACCTCCACGGGCAGGCCGCGCGCGCCCGCTTCTTCGAACACGTGTGTGTACTCGTCGGGCGAGTGGTCAAGGATCACAAGACGCCCGACATCGTGAAGCATACCCCAGAGGAATGCATCCTCGACGGCCGTCCGCTGACTGTGTCTGGCGATGGCCGCGGCGATCAACCCGCACCCGACCGAATGTTCCCAGAACAGGCGGGGATCAACGTAGTCCGTGATGGGCCCTTCGTAATGGGTCACGACCCCAAGTGCCATAACCAGATTGCGCACTTCCCGGACGCCGATTCGCGTCACGGCTTCGCGCACGGTTTCGACGGGTCGTCCGCGCCCATAGACGGAACTGTTGGCCAGCTTGAGGATGCGCACGGAAAGGGCCTGATCCTGTCCGACGGCGTGCGCCACGTCGTCCGCGCAGCAATGGGGTGAACTCGTGGCCCGAATCACACTGTGGACCGACGGTCCCAACGGTTTCAGTTCCAGCCCGTCGCTGATCAGCTTGCGGAGGGCCCCCTTGCTGATCACCGGCGACAATCCGTCGAGCGTCGCCGGTGGCTGTATTCTCGAAATCCAGCCCGTACCGCTACGATCGGCAGGGGCGACGGAGGCGTCTGCCGGCTGCGTTTCCTGTGTCCCATTCGTTGGTTTGGATATCCGAAGCGGCGTGCCGCCCGCGGTCCCGTCCAAGGCGTGTTTCACATGGGCGAGCATCGTTTCGAGTGAAAACTGTGACTTGAGCAGATAGCCCTGTATCCCCAATCGGCCGGCCTCCAGGATGTGTTGCCGGTCGGCGCTGTCGGTGAGGAACACCACCTTGATGCCCTGAAGCTGCGGGTTCTTGCGTATGGCCCGCAGGACCGCCAGTCCGTCCATCTCCGGCATGTTGAAGTCAAGGAGCACCAGGTCGGGATGCTCGGTCGCGACGGCGACCAGTGCTTCCTTGCCGCTGGACGCCCCCTTGGTGGCATAACCTGCATTGCGAAGGGCCGCCTCGATCGGCTCTCGGCAGATGGGCATGTCATCGACGACCAGGATCGTACTCATGGCAGTTTCTCCGGGCCAAGTGGCCAGCAACGTTCGTCTGACCAGTCGGCTTGCTTCAGGCGATGGCCGGCTCCGCGTGCACGAGTTCACCCTGGACAGCCAGGAAGCTCGCTTCCTTTTCGACAAACGCATCGACGATGTCGGGGTCGAAGTGACTCCCGGATTCTTTCACGATCAAGTCGCGGGCGACTTCGTGGGCGAAGGCTTCCTTGTAGACGCGCTTGGACGTGAGGGCGTCGTAGACATCGGCAAGCGCCACCACCCGCCCGGAGAGCGGAATCTCCGTGCCCACGAGCCCCGACGGGTAGCCGCTGCCGTCAAACCGCTCGTGGTGCGTCAGGGCGATCTCTCTGGCCAGGCGCAGAAACGGGACTTCGGGATACCGCCGGACGGCGGCATCGAGCGTATCGGCGCCGATGGTCGTGTGGGTCTTCATGATCTCGAACTCGCGATCGCTGAGGCTTCCCGGTTTGAGCAGCACGCTGTCCGGGATGCCGACCTTGCCGATGTCGTGCAAGGGGCTGGTCAGGTAGATGAGCCGCGCGAAGTCCGCATCAACCGATTCGCAAGCGCGATGCTGCTCGCAAAGATGTTGGGCGATGATCCACGCGTAGTTGCGCATCCGTTCGAGATGTTCGCCCGTTTCGGGATCCCGCGATTCGGCAAGCTTGGCCATGGCGAAGATGGCGATGTCACGGGTTTCGAGGGCCAGGATCCGCGCGCCGGCGCGGATGCGCACATTGAGCACCGCCGGGTCGAAGGGCTTCGCGAGGAAATCATCGGCGCCGGCCGACAACCCGGCGACGATGTCCGCGCTCGCGTCGCGCGAGGTGAGCAGGATGACGTAGATGTACCTGGGAAAGTCCTCGGTGCGGATGCGTCGGCAGAGCTCCAGGCCGTCCATGTTCGGCATGATCCAATCGGAGATGACCATGCGACAGTCGCCTTGGCGAAGAATCTCCAGGGCTTCGCGACCGTCGCGCGCCGCAACGGGATCATGGCCGTCTTTCCGCAGCGCATACGTCAGCGCATCGAGGGCCAGTTCATCGTCGTCAACCATCAGAACACGCATGCAACGTCTCCACACATTCGCTCATTTTCCGGCAACGGCATCCAGACAGCGCTTGAACTCGATGCGCAGGGCGCCCAGACACGCTGTCGCTTCGCTCAGGTCACCGCCCCGCCCCATCTCCTCCAATAGGCTGGCTCGACTACGGAAGGCTTCTGCCGACACGTATGACGCGGCGCCCTTCAGGCCGTGGGCCAATCGAGCGGCCTCTTCAACGAGACCGGCGTCGACGGACCGCTCCAGCTTTTCCAGCTCGGTCGGCACTTGATCGCAGAACTTGGCGATCAGCGCGTCAACGAATCCCCGGTCATCGCCCCAGCGCTCGCGCAGCATGTCAAGATCAAACGGCGCCGGCCCACCGGTGGGCGTGGGATCACCGCGCTCTTGTGGCGGCGTGTCCGTCGAAGGCGCTGCGTCCACCACGTCAACGGGCGCCGCATGCGGTGTTTCAGAACGTGATTCGAGGTGATTCCCGATGACCTTGAGGAGACGGTCGAAATCGAGCGGCTTGGTGATGTAGTCATCCATGCCCGCTTCGAGACACTTCTCGCGGTCACCTTTGATCGCGTGGGCCGTCAGGGCAATGATCGGCATCCGGCTCGTTCCTCGTTCGGCCGACGCCCGCTTTTGCTCATGCTTCCTGATGGCACGGGTGGCCTGGTAGCCGTCCATCTCCGGCATCTGGCAATCCATGAGGATGAGGTCGTACGTCTGGCTGGCCGCGGCCTCGACGACCTCTTTGCCATTGCGTGCAACGCCGCAGGTGTAACCGGCACGCTTGAGCAGCTCGACGGCGACCTCCCGACTGATTTCGTTGTCTTCCGCCAGCAGGATTCTTGCACGGTCGGGCTGCGTCGATCGGCCGAGCTCATCCTGGGTCGGCGTTGCATCCGGGATGAGACCTCGACCACTCGATGGCGTTTGTGCCCACGCGAGCGTTTCAACGATCGCATCGAGCAGTTGTGATTGCCGGATCGGCTTGGTGTACCAACTCGTGAAGCCTGCCGACCGGAGCCGCGCCGCGTCATTGTCGATTCCCGCGGACGCAAGGAGCATCAGGATCGTATTCTTCAGTTGCGGGTCGGCCTGGATCGCCCGGGCGAGCGCCTCGCCGTTCATGCCCGGCATCTGCATGTCCACAATCGTCAGCCCGAAGGGATCGCCTTGGTTGGCCGCCTCACGTAGCTTGGCGAGGGCCTCCTCGCCGTGGCACGCGGTTTCATACGCAAGCCCGAAGCTGCTCAATTGTTCACGAAGGATTTCGTGATGCTTCGCGTCTTCGTCAACCGCGAGGATTCTGACATGGCGCAGGTCATCGAGATCACGTTTCGGCTCCGGATCGGCCGCCGGCAGTTTCTCGAACGGAACGGTAAACCAGAAGGTCGACCCGCGGCCCTGCTCGCTCTCGACGCCGATCTGACCACCCATGGCCGCGACGATGCGCTTGGAAATGGTCAGACCCAGTCCCGTCCCTCCGTACTTGCGGGTTGTGGAAGAATCGGCCTGCGTGAACGCCTCAAACAAGTGATCCGCGCGGTCCGGGGCGATACCGATGCCCGTATCCGTAACCGTGATCCGAACCGTGGCATGCCGCTCGGTCTCCTCTTCCTTCGACGCCCGCAGCAGCACCTCACCGGCCTCGGTGAATTTGATCGCATTGCCGATCAGGTTGATGAGGACCTGTTGCAGCCGCGCCGGATCGCCGCGCAGCCGGGCCGGCACGTTGGGGTGAACGCTGCAAATCAACCTCAGGTTCTTGCTCGACGCCTGGGAGGTGAAAGCCGCCCCCATGCCTTCGATCATGTAGCGCAGATCGAAGTCCGTAACCTCGAGCTCCAGTCGGCCCGCCTCGATCTTCGAGAAGTCGAGGACGTCATTGATGAGACTCAGCAGCGTGTCGCCGGAGGACTTGGCCAGCCAAGCATGCCGCCGCTGTGCGTCGCTCAGGTCGGATCGGAGCAACAGCTCCATCATGCCGATCACGCCGTTCAGTGGCGTGCGCAACTCGTGGCTCATGCTGGCGAGAAACTCGCTCTTGGCCTGGTTGGCGATCAATGCGTGCTCCAGGCGCTTGACACTGGCCAGCGAGGCCACGGTCGAATGGGTGACCAGCTCCAGCACGTCCAGGTGCCGCTGGGGCAACGGTTTCCGGGAGAACATGGCCAGCACACCGATCACGTCACCCTCGTACGTCAAGGGCCACCCGGCAAACGACTGGATGCCTTCCGCTGCGGCCCAGGCCCGGTCGCCAATTCGTTCGTCATGGACGACATCGTTGGAGACGGTCTTGCCCCAGCCCTCGGCAATCAACCCGATCTTGAACGCCCCCAGGGGCACCCGCCGGTGGTCCCCGTCGATGTGCGTGTAGCGGCCCGCGCTCCATTTCAGGTGCAGGCATGCTTGCGTGTTGCGACACTGCGGCGCGAGCGCACACACCGAGCAGAGATCGCCGGGTTCTTTCAACCACAGCCGCGCGAAATACGCATCAAACGTTTCGACGAGGACCTCCGTCACGCATTTCGCGATTTCGTCGACCGAGCGACACGAAAGCAAAAGTTGGTTAAGACGATCCAAGGCCACGAGGTCGGCGTTGATCGCTTCCACTGCTTCTTTGGTGTCGATGAGGGCGGCTTCCGCTTCTTTGCGACGCGTGATATCCAGCACGATCCCTTCCATGCGGACCGGATGCCCCGTCTCGTCGTAGAATCCGCGCCCCATGGCGGCGATCCAGTATACGGTTCCGTCGGGCCGGATCGTCCGGTACTCCACGTCGTACTGGGTTTGATGCTCCAAGGCGTCCGTTATCGCTCGATGGGACCTGTCGCGGTCGTCAGGGTGTAGCGCCTCGGCGAAGCGCTCGTAGGTGATCGGCGTGTCGACGGGAACGCCGAACAATTCTCTGCATCGATCCGACCAGATGATCGTGTCTTCCTGGACATTCCAATGCCATGTGCCGATGTCCGCGCCCTGGGTCGCCAATTCCAGCCTCTCCTCCGCCAGGGCCCGCACCTCGGACTCCCGTTGGAGATGCACGACGATCCCGGCGAGGTTGGCTGTGCGGTCCTTGACCCTCTGCTCGAGCGCCTTGTGGGATTCGCTCAGCGCCTGCTCGGCCTGCTTGCGAGCCGTGATATCCTGCTTGATCGCGACGAAATGGGCGATGTCGCCGTGAGCATCCCGGACGGGCGTGATCGATTGTTCTTCCGTATAGAAGGTTCCGTCCTTACGCCGGTTGATGATCTCACCGAACCAAGTTTGCCCCGAAAGGATCGTTTGCCAGAGCGTCCTGTAAAACGACCGATCGTGTTTCCCGGATTCGAGAATCCGCGGGTTCCGGCCGAGAATCTCCTCACGATCGTAACCGCACATGTTCAAAAAGGCGGGATTGGTCCAAAGGATGGTGCCGAAGCGATCGGTGATGACCACGCCGTTGGCGGCGGCTTCGAGTGCGACCGATTGTAGGTGCAGTAGTTTCTCCGTAACTTTCCATTCGGCCCGTTCTCGAACGATCGCCGTATACTCCGCTTGCCCCTCGATCGTCCCATTGCTGAGACTGATTTCCGCAGGAAACGTATCCCCGTTCTTGCGGACCAGTTCAATGTCACGCGCAGTGCCCGGCGTTTCGCTATTCACAGTGCGTAAACGATCACCGAAGCGCTGGTCGCCGGCCTCACCATTCGGTGGAACGAGCAGATCAAAACCCCGACCGATCAATTCGTCGGCGGCATAGCCGAAGATTCGTTGCGCGGCACGGTTGCACGTGACGACGATGCCGTTTCGATCCATGGCGATCATGGCGTCGCCCGCCGTCTCCACGTAGGTGGCGAGGCGCTTCGCCTGGTTCAGGCTCTGACGTCGCAAGGGACGCACGACGATGAGCCATACCGCCAGGGCACTGAACACGGCGGAGACGCCGACCTCGATTACCGCGGCCGCTCTGGGTCCAATATCAGGGGGCGCCAAGGTCGGAACGAGGAGCACCATGCCGCCCTCGATCCCCAGAACGATCGTCAGCAGGATCAGGACCAAGCGCAGTGGCGATTGCGAAAAGACAAGTGCTTCAAGCGTCCGATTCATTTCATCCGCCCCGGTTTTTCGCCGCATGCAGCGGAGCGAGCCTCGGATGATCGGCGACGGCAGAAGGAACGGAAGGGCCCAGCCTCGCGCCTCGCCTGCCTGCGGATCGGACTCGACTCGGCCGCTGCGAGATGAGGCCGGCCGCGTATAGGGACATCGGTCCGCGGCGGGGTGACAAGTAAGAACATTCCGCGCCGAATCAAAACGCAGGTCAAAACCGACCACGCGGGGGCGGGTTAAAACCAACCCGTTGTGACGGTCCTATACTTGTGGCTCTTCGGCATGGGTGGACCGACCGCCGAGGAGTTGCGGCGGTTCAATCCGCGACGTTGCTGGTGCGAGAATCCTTTCTCGCACCCCTCGACGAACAGCAGCTTGACGAACTCACCCGGCGGCAGTCGCTTCAAGACCGCGCGACCACGTCGTTGGTCTCGACCAAGTCGTGTGCGTCCACGTGTTTGCATCATGAGTTGCAAACAGCGGCGCGCAATGGTGAGCAATAGTCTCCAGACGCAAGCCCTCATCGACCGTAGGGTACAAGAAACCCCGACCACCCGTAGTGAGTAGACCGTAGGCCCTAGGCCATAGCCTGTAGGCGCAAAAAACGAAGTCGACCGCTTCCCTACGGCCTACAGCCTACAGCCTACAGCCTCTTCTTCGGGACGAAGCGTGACAGTTTGGGCGGGGCTGGGTGTGCCACTGCTGTGTCAGCAGTGCTCCTACCAAGCGTCATCGCCCTGTTATCCACTGCTGACACAGCAGTGGCACACGGAGCAGAATTCGGTTCCCAATCCGTGAATCAGGCTGGAGACTGAAGACCGAAGACTGTAGGCGCGGGGCGCTGACCTGGAAATGGTGACCGAAGGCGATCCCTACAGCCTACAGTCTACAGCCTACAGACTATCTCCCGTTCGACCGCCGCGCGATACCGTTCGAGCAACGCCTGGCTCACGACCCCCGGCTTTTCGTCGGCGATGGGTTTGCGTTCGACGCGGACGACGGGGACGACCTCGAAGCCGGCGTTGGTGACGAAGACTTCGTCGGCTTCGAGCAAGTCGGCGAGGGTCAGCGGCAGCTCCTGCGTGATGATGTTTGCATCGCGCGCGAGCTCGAGCGCCGCGGCCCGCGTAACCCCCGGCAACACCGGCGTGTCGACCGGCGGCGTCTTGACCTTCTGATCCTTGACCACGAACACGTTCGAGATGCTGCCCTCGGCCAGGAGGTTTTCGGTGGTGAACCAGAGCGCTTCGGCGCAGTCTTGCCGCTGCGCCTCGCGCAACGCGCAAAGCCGGGCGAAATAAGCGGTCGTCTTGTGGCCGCACAACGGGTCATAGCGACTTTGCCGGTACGCGGAAATGAGCACCGTCATCCCCTCGGTGTACAGTTCGGGCGGGTAGGGCGGCATGGCCGCGGCGGTCAGCAGGACGGTGGGTTGCGGTCCGTCGTCGCCGGCTGCGGCGCTTAACGGTCCGGCGGTAACGGTCAGCCGAACCCGCGCGGACAGCAACGCGTTCTTCGCCGCCAGCGCACAGACTTCGTCCCGGCCGGGCAGGATATCGGCCGTGATCGGCAGGTCGAGCGTTTTCGCCGATCGCAGCATCCGTTCGAGGTGCTGTTCGTATCGAAACGGCACGCCCTGGTAAGCACGAATCGTCTCGAACAAGCCGGCCCCGTGCAGCAATCCGCCGTCATCGACGGACACACCACCCCGACCGGCTTCGACCGTCTCACCGTTGAGCAGAACGTATTGGCTCATGTCACCGTCTCCGGCACCGAGCGCACCGGCGCCGGCAGTGCGTTCGGTCGGACCCCGCTCGGTTCGGCGTTGACCGCGGCGAGCATGCCCGCACCCTTGGCGAGCGTTTCGTCGTATTCGTCGGCGGGCACCGAGTCGGCGACGATACCCGCGCCGACCGGCAGGTGAAGCGTCGCGCCGTCGACGATGATGGTGCGAATGGCGATGTTCAGGGTGAGGTCGCCGTTCAGCCCGACGTGGCCGATCGCGCCGCAATAGACCGACCGAGTCGTCTCTTCCAACGCGTCGATGATCTGCATCGCCCGCACCTTCGGAGCCCCGGTGATCGATCCGCCGGGAAACGTCGCCGCCAGCAGGTCGACCGCATCGCACCCCGGGCGTAGCGTCCCGGTGACGGTGGCCACCAGATGGTAGACGGTGGGATGCGCTTCCAGTTGCCACGGGGTGCGCACGCGCACCGAGCCGAATTCGGACACCCGGCCCAGGTCGTTGCGCTCGAGGTCGATGATCATGGCCAGCTCGGCGTGATCCTTCTCCGAGGCCGCCAGCTCCCGCCGATGGCGCGCGTCGCGCTCGGCGATACCGGTGCGCGGGCGTGTACCCTTGATCGGTCGGGTGACGACGTTGCGGCCGCGCAACGAGAGAAACAACTCCGGCGACGCCGAGCAGATCGCCTTGTCGTCAAAGGCGAGGTAAGCGGCGTACTGCGCGGGGTTCGTGCTCCGCAACCGACGGTACAACCCGAACGGATCGACGCGTCGCACCGCGGTAAGATGATGGCAGAGGTTGGCCTGAAAGATATCGCCGGCCGTGATGTAGTCCTGCGCCTGTTCGACTTTGCGCATGAAGCGATCGCGGTTGATCGACGTGGTCACGTTCGTGTCGTGCCGCGTCTCGGTCGCGTCAGGCTCGGGCAGTTCGGCTGCGCGCTCGATCCGGTCGGCGAGTTGTTTCGCGCGCCCGTCGGCGGGCGGTCGCGGACCGGCGAGCGCGGGCGGCAGGTCGACCGCGACGATCGTCCAGCGCCGGGCGTTCAGATCGGCGACGGCGATCGTATCGTAAAGTCCCATGCGCACGTCAGGAAGAGCGATTTCACGTCGCGTGGTCACGTGCCGGCATACCGCGGGTTCGAGGTAACGCCCCGCCTCGTACCCGAGGTACCCGATCCAACCGGGGACGAAGGGGACGTCGGCCGGCGTATGCACCCGCACCGCACGCAAATCAGTCGCCAACGCCGCGAACGGGTCGGCGTCGTGCGGATGTGTGGCTTCAAGCACGCGAGCCGGATCGCAGGCCACCACGGTATAGCGAGGATCGGCCACGTGAGCGTCGCCCGAATCCAGAATCGCCGGTGACGGTTGGCGGGCGATCGCGGCCATCACGCGCGGGGGCTCGACCCAGGCGTCAAGTTCGAGGGTACGCACGGGAACGTCGATGGGGATCGCGCCACGCATTGCGGCAAGCAGTATAGCAGAGTCGTCCGGCGGCGGCGAAAATCCACGCGGCTTCATAAAAGGTGTCAGGATGATTTTCCCGACCACGTAAAATCATCCTGACACCTTTTTCTTCTCAGGAGGGAGGGACCCTTCAGGCGTCCGACAGCAGCTCGCCGATGGGTCGGCCCTGATTCAGGATGGGGATGGGTCGGCCTGAGAAATCGGGAATGGCGACGTGCTCGGCGTCGATGCCGAGGTGGTGGTACATGGTGGCGAGAAAATCGCCCGGACCGAAACGACGCTCGACGACGTCCTCTCCGCGTCGATCCGTTGCGCCGATCACCTGACCGGTCCGGATGCCGCCGCCGGCGAAGATCATGGAATTCGCGCGCGGCCAATGATCGCGACCCGGCTGCACGACGCCCTTCGGGGCGCTGGCCTGCCCGCCGCCGCTGCTGGCGACGTAGCTGATCCGCGGCGTTCGGCCGAACTCGCCCGTGACCACGACCAGGACCTCCTTGTCGAGCCCGCGAGCGTAAACGTCCTCGATCAGCGCGGTCACCGCCTGATCGAACGCGGGCATGCGAAACGCGTTGGCCTCGAACACATGATGATTGACGGCGTGGTCGTCCCAGTTGGCGACCCGACCGCACTGCGGGCCGTCGAACGTGGTGGTGATCAGGTCGACGCCGGCTTCGACGAGTCGCCGGGCCATCAGACACTGCTGACCCCACCGACCGAGCCCGTACCGTTCACGCAGCTTCGGATCCTCCAGCTTGAGATCGAAAGCGCGTTTGATCTCGGGACTGGTCAGCAGGTTCATGGCCTGCCTCTCGAAGCTGTCCATCGCATCCATCGTACCCGACGTGTCGAGATCGCGGTTCAGCCGATCCAGCCCGTCGCGCAGGCGAATGCGGCCGGCCAACCGTTGCGTCAACTCGGGATTGAGGTTGAGGTTCGGTACTTCGAAGTCCGGGCGACTCGGATCACCGGTGACCCGAAACGGATCGTACGCCGAACTGAGATAGCCCGGGCCGGCGATGACGAAGTTGTCGTAGCGCAGCACGCCGTTGACCCCGACGTAGTAGGGAATCTTGCGGTTCGGATCCGAGCGCAGGTAGTTGGCCACGGTCATGAAGTCGGGATACTTCGGGACCAGCTTGTCGGCGGCGTCCGGGTCGCCGCTGAGCATTTGCAGTGAGCCGGCCGGGTGCCCGCCGCCGGTGTGGGCCATCGACCGGAGGATCGTGAACTTGTCGGTCATCTTGGCGTGGCGCGGCAACAGCTCGCAGATGTGCGTCCCGGTCACGTTGGTCTTGATCGGCCGGAAGGGTCCGCGAAACTCGCGCGGTGAGTCGGGCTTGGGGTCGTAGGTTTCGAGATGGCTCGCCCCACCCCGCAGCCAGACCAGGATCAACGCCTTGCGTTGATGCGGTTGCTCGACCGCCGCCTCGGCGCGCAGCCGGAGCAAGCCCGACAGGCTCAGCCCGCCGAACCCGGTCAATCCCATGCGGAGAAACTCCCGCCGATTCACCGGACCGGGACACCGACGCATTGTCGAAACACGCTTCGAAGACATGTGCAGGGTCGTCCTACCGATCGCTCAAAACCACGTCTCAGTCTACAGGGGAATCGGCTCGGTATGCAAACGCCGGCCAGAAATGCGTTCATCGGCGATCCGCGGGGGAGCATTTCAGTCCCGACGCAACGACACGCGCTCCCCTTCGGGTCGCCGCTAAACGTGATCGCATGGAAACGTATCCCATGATCACGGTAGAGCGTTGGCGACGATGTAGACCTCGCGAATCGATACCCAGTCGAACGGCCAATCGACGACCAACTCGCACAGGAGTTCGTTGTCCTGCCCTTGTCGGGTCATCGCTTTGATCTCGCCGATCATCACACTGCTCGGCAGGGCGGACTCGTTGGGCGAAGAAAGGACCACGTCGCCCGGATGGATGGCGCCCTCGTCCCACTGCGACCGCTCCACGTCGATCACGTGCATCGCGCGGTCCGGCGCGGGCTTCAACACGAAGTCCTCCTCGGTGATCGAGACCACGTTCGCGTCACGAAGCCGTCCGATACGGACGCGAATCAGGGTGGCGTCCTCGGCCGGATCGGTAAAGAGACGCACCCGGGATACGAACGGCCGAACCTGGTCGACCCAGCCGATCAGGTACTCGCCGGCCAGCACGGACAAGCCGGGACGCACGCCTTGATCTTCGCCGGCGTCGAGGAATCGGTGGGTGATCACCCAGTCGCGACGGGACACCCCGCGACGACGTCCCTGATCGACGACAAGCTGATCACGCCATGCGACCACGTCGGCGGCGACAATGCGGGCGGGGATCAGGCGGGGCGTACGCAACGACGCCATCTCGCGCAGACCGGCCAACTGCTCGTAGCGGCGGCGCAGGTCGCGCTTCTCGGCTTCGATCGCCAGCAGGCGCGACGCGAGCTGCTCGTTCTCCGCCTGCAACCGGCGATGGGTATCTTGCGGCACGGGCGGGTCGGCCACCCGATCGAGCGCTTCACCGAGCTTGGACGAGCTGCTGTAGAGCAGGTACTGCCCCGGCACGGCCATCTGCGAGACCGACTTCAAGCCGTCGGTCCACCGCCGCGGCATGACGAACACCAGCAGCGCGACGGCCATCAGCAGCCGGAACAAACGTGGCTTGGTCAACCTCCCCAATCGCGAATCGAACATGGTCATCACGGACCCGAAACGCACCCGACGTGCCGAAGAGTTCCCGCGTCGAGAGGTGCGAGAAAGGATTCTCGCACCAGCAACGTCGCGGCATGCATGCCGTGCGGACTGCCCCAAACGAGAACTGCAGGCCGGTTGTTTCCGGCAGCAGAAAAACACACCGGCCGCCCTACATGACGTCCAGATCGGACTCCATGGTGGACTGCCACATGTTGAGGTTGTCGAGATAGACCGCCGTGCCGCGGGCGACGCAACTCAGCGGATCGTCGACCAACGTAACCTGCAGCCCGGTCGCCTGGGCGAGCAATTCCGGCAGGCCGGTCACCAGTGCACCACCGCCGGCCAGGTGAATGCCGTTCTCGACGAGGTCGGCGGCCAACTCGGGCTCGGCCCGCTCGAGGGTGCGCATCACGCAGTCGATAATCTGCCCGACCGGCTCCTTGAGCGCGTCGCGAATCTCGTCGCTGGTCACCACGATCTTGCGGGGCAGGCCGGAGATCATGTCCCGGCCACGAACTTCCTTGCTCAACTCCTGGTCCAGCGGCGCGGTCGAGCCGATCTCGATCTTGACCTGCTCGGCCATCTGCGGCCCGATCATCAGGTTGTAGGTGCGTTTCATGTAGTTGGCGAGGCTCTCGTCCATGTCGTCGCCGGCGACTCGGATCGACTCGCACACCGAGATGTCGGCCAGGGACATGATGGCCACCTCGGTGGTGCCCCCGCCGATGTCCACGATCATCGACGCGGTAGCCTCGGCGATGGGCAGCCCGGCCCCGATGCCCGCGGCCATGGGCTCCTCGACGAGGAACACCCGCCGGGCCCCGGCCCGCTCGGCCGAGTTGTAGACGGCGCGCTTCTCGACCGCGGTGATGCCGGAGGGAATGGCGATCACGACGCGGGGTTTGAAGAAGTTTCGACGCCCGTGCACTTTGCGAATGAAGTACCCGAGCATCGCTTCGGTGATGTCGAAGTCGGCGATCACGCCGTCCTTGAGCGGCCTGATCGCCGTGATCGACCCGGGCGTCTTGCCCAGCATCTGCTTGGCGACCAGTCCCACGGCGTTGCCGTTCGAGAGCACCTTGTTGGTGCCCTTCCGGACGGCGACGACGGACGGTTCGTTGAGGACAACGCCCTCATCCTTGACACACACGAGCGTATTGCACGTGCCAAGATCGATTCCCATATCGACGCTGAACATCCCCAGTAGGGGGTCAAACAGCATTGACGGCCTCCGGCACGTTACAATGTGTCCGATGCCAACACGGCAACACGAAACGCGAACCTCCGTCGCGCAGCATCGAAAGGAATCAACCGCCCGCCGGCGGCAACGATGAGCCGTATACCCGAATCGTCTGAACGACCAAGTAGATGGTACCGGCAAAGACGAACGCCGACGCGACCGCGAGCAGCGCCGTGTAGATATCGTTTTGAGCCCGACCTCGCACCGGTGGGCGACCACTGTTTAACTGCGTCATCGATTCGCACCTCCCGCGCGACCCGCGCCTCGCACAAACCGCATCAGATCCCGCGGACCCTTTGTGAAAGCCCGCTAAAGCCCGCGAACCAGGCCCTCTTCGTCAATCACCTTGTCGCCTTGCTGCACCTGCCGGTTGCCGTCGACAGTGAGACGGCCGCCCGACTCGTTCGGCCGGACGGTGCTGATCTTCAACGTCCCGACGTAGTCGTTGTCGCGGGAAATCAAAAAGACCATCCCCTCACGCACGCCGTCGGCGAGGCCCACGTTGATGCTCGCAATGTCGTTCTGCACCGACGCGATCTGCGCCCGGATCGCACCCGACACCGCCGGCGTGATGCGCTCGACCTGGTCGAGGGGCTTGCCCACCACCGAGTCGTCGAGCGGCTCGATGGCCGCGGTCTTGAGGTGCGAGCGAAGCTTGCGGTTGTCGTCCCGCAGGGCGAAGTTCTGCTGCTGAAGTCCGTTAAGCTGCTGCGACTGCAACGCGACGGTCGTGTTCAACTCGTTGACCCGGCTATTGAGATCGGCGTTACGACGCTGGAGGTCGATGGCCTGCTTGGCCAGCTCGTCCTTCTGGGCGGTGTTGAGATTGGCCCGTTTCTGTTCGAGCGCCATCTGCTGGGCGAGCGTGGTTTCGCGGGCGGCGGAGCTGGCCCGATCATGCTCGGACTTGGCCAGCGCCAGTTTGGTTTGGTCCAGATCGCCGGTCAGCTTGTCGATGGTTCGAGACCGCTCGGCGATGGTCTCGCTCTGGCCCTGGATCTTGTCGAGCAGGACCTCTTTCTCGGCCAGGCTGATCGCCATCGTGTTGCGTTCGTGCGTCGCCGCGGCCAACGCCGTCTGACGATACTCGCCGGCCAACGCCTTCCAATTTTGCGTCTGGGCCACGTATTGAACCGTCATCATGGTGAACGCGATCGAGAACACGGTCAGCAATAGGACAAACACCTTGGTGGGCGTACTCACCGGAGATACTCCTCAGGTTCTGGGCCCGGCGTACATCCCTGTACCACACGGTTCCCTTGCTTCAGCGCGGCTCTCTCCGCCACATGGACCGGCGAACGTGACCGTCATCAACGGCATCTTGGATCTCCGCTCTAACAGCGGTTGCTCTTCCTTGGCCGATCGTCACTGCAGCGGATCGTCGCGGTCGGCAGCACCGGTTCGCGACTTCTTGGCATGTCAGGCATGTATGGTTCAGTCCTGCCACATTAGTAATCTACCCACTGTAGCAACCGGCCCGTGCATTGCAACCCCCTTTTTGCCCGTTTACCCCGCTAGGCAACAGCCGTAGAATCCTGCCGGACCCGTACGATCCGGAAGTGTACCGCTTTGACGAAGTGAATGGTTCGGCGTACCTCAGTAGTGCCGCACAAGCCCACGGGTTGCATACCGTGGGAAGCACAACCCACAGGAATCGGAGAGCGTAACCCCGTGCCGACGCCGCACCCCCTGATCTTCAAGCCGATCTACCAACCCCGTGTCTGGGGCGGCCGACGCCTCGGCGAGCTGTTCGCCAAGTCCCTGCCCGCGGGGACCGACCCGATCGGCGAATCGTGGGAAGTGGTCGACCTGGACGAGGGGCAATCGGTCGTCGCCACCGGACCGGCCACGGGCATGTCGCTGACCGAGCTGGTCGCCGCCTGGGGAACGGACCTGCTGGGCCGAGCTCCGCTGGTTGAGGGCCGATTCCCGCTCCTGATCAAGTTCCTTGACGCCCGCGCCAACCTCTCGGTTCAGGTGCACCCCAGTCCGGCCGAGGCGACCCGGCTGGGCGGTTCGGTACGGGTCAAACACGAGGCTTGGTACGTCCTGGAAGCCGACGACGACGGCGCGATCTACCACGACCTGACCCCCGGCACGACGCGCGAGGCGTTTCAGGCCGCCGTCGCCGACGGGTCGGCCGCTTCGTTGCTCCGCCGCATTCCGGTACGGCCCGGCCAGTGCTACTACGTCCCCTCAGGCACGGTCCACGCCCTGGGGGCCGGGGTGGTGGTGGCCGAGATCCAGACGCCGTCGGACACCACGTTTCGCGTCTACGACTGGGACCGCGTCGGCACCGACGGCAAGCCCCGCGAACTGCACGTCGAGCAGGCCCTGGCCAGCATCCGCTGCGGCGAGCCGGTCGAGCCGCAACAACCACGCACCCACGTCGCCGGCCCGTTCACCACAGTGACGCACCTGGTCACCTGCCCCTACTTCAAAATCGAACGCGTCCAGTTCAGCGGCGGGGTCGAACAGGAGATCCCCTACGCCGAGCTGGTCACCTGGATCGTCCTCACCGGCCAAGGATCGGTCAGCTACGGCAGCGGCGCTGACACCGGCACCATCCCCTTCAAGCCCGGCGACACCGTGGTCCTACCCGCCGCGCTGACCAACGCCCGGATCAAGACCGAGACCGACTGCACCTGGCTGGAAGTGACCGTCCCCACCCCGTCCGACCTCGCCGACTACCCCCGCCCC